>LNFM01000594.1_pt1 | contig 125391 bp, 101 predicted proteins | sample 596031 | NCBI WGS metagenome assembly LNFM01 (sample SAMN04254537, study PRJNA301005) | activated carbon metagenome | isolation source: dual media filters at the Ann Arbor, Michigan drinking water treatment plant | place: USA: Ann Arbor | reverse complement strand
CATCGGCTCGTGGCGATCGAGCAGGTAGAGGTCGAACGGCGGGGGCTTGATGTCCGGGTAGGTCGCCAGCGTGTCGACGGTCTGCGGTGACGTGACGACGCCCGGGTCGACGTTCGTCGTGGTGGCCTGGAACGACCCCGCGCAGTGCGGCGGATCCATGATCGTGCGGTTCTCCCACAGCATCGATCCGGTCACGTCGAGGTCCGGGCAGCCAGGCGCGAAGCCGCTGGCCGAGATGGTCTTGCCCGAGCTGTTCGCGACGACGATGTGCTCGAGACGCAGCGCGCCGGGCGAGGCCCCCGCGTCCATGTGGAAGACGAGGTCGCTCTCGTTGTCGACGAAGCTCGACGCGCGGATCGTCGACTTCGCGCAGCTGTCGTACCACATGATGATGCTGGCGGTGTTGGGGCCGTGGGACTGCGACCACGGCAGAGCGACGCCGGGGTTCGGGATCCGATCGTTGTCGTAGACGACGAGGTTGCGCCCGACGATGGAGGCGGCGTCGCGGAGCTCGAACAACATGCCGTTGCTCCTCGACGCGGGTCGATTGCGGAGGTTCCCGCCGAGCACGGCGTGATCCAACGAGAGCACCGACGCGCCGTGCAGGAGGAAGCCCTCGTCGTTGCCCATGATGTAGTTGAGCCATGCGACGTCGAAGTCGCCGCGGATCTCGAGCTCGGGCCCGCCGGAGGAGGGGCAGGAGTTCGTGCCGCCGGTCATCACGGCGGCGGTGAGGTTCTCGAGCAGGGCGACGCCGCGGGCGCTCACGAAGGGCACCCCGTTGCCGTCGCTCGCGACGTCGAGGCCGCTGCGGCTCCCGGTGATCCCGACCCACTCCAAGGTGAGGTCCGAGCCGCCGCGCACCCGGGCGCCGGCGCCGGTCGGCGCCTTGATGTCCATGTAGCCCGGCACGCCGTACTCCTGCGGACCGGCGACGCGAACGATGCTGTCGATGATCTCGAGGCCGTGCTCGCCGGCCTCGATCCCGCGGAAGCCCAACAGCTCGATCTCGTCGCTGCCCGTCACGCGGACCGCGGCCGGATCGCTCAGCGCCTCGATGCGCACCGCGCCGAACTTCCCGGGTGTGGCCGCGAACTCGCCCGACGTGATGCTCACGTCGACGAGGTTCTCGAGCGTGATGGCCGGATGGACGCAACCATCCGGCGGGCAGTAGACGATGATCTCGGAGCCGGGGGCGTCGCACCCGCCGGAGGTGAGGGCCTCGTCGACCGAGGCGAGGGGGTGGCCGAGCGCCCCCGTGGGATCGACCTTGCAGATCTGCGCGTGGGCTTCGCCCGCCGCGAGATAGACCAGGGGAGCTGCCAGTAGGGTGAGACGTCGTTGCATGCCCGCGGCACGGTTGCGCCGCGCGTACCAGCGCCCGCGCCCTCGGGAATCCAGCCGCTTGCCCCTCGGGGCCGCTCTCGCAGCGACGCCATCCGTTCGCGGTCCCCGGGGACGTCACGGGGACGTCGTGGTTTTTCTCCCTGCGTCCGTAACACCCGCCGGCGGATTCGTCATGGACCGCCATGACCACCCCGACCTCGCTCCTGGCGCTCGGCGCCGCCCTGCTGACCGTCGCCGCCACCGGCTGCGACAGCGACACGGCGTCGCCGGACAACTACCGCGTCGTGGCCCACGCCGACGTCGCCGCGCTGCTGGCGTCACCGTTGGTCGCCGACGCCATGAAGAAGGACAAGGCCGAGCTGTCGGCCGAGCTCGGCGCGTGCGGCGACCTCGTCGCCACTGCGACCGGGGTCACGGTGGGCGCCAACGAGGACGCCTTCGAGCTCTACGTCGCGGGCAAGTTCACCGCCAAGCAGGCCAAGGCGTGCACCGATCACATCGCGGCCGAGCTGGCCAAGGACGGGGGCGCGAGCGCCGACGAGCGCGTCGACACGGCGCAGCTCGGCGACGGCCTGTTCGCGCTGTATCGCGGCCCGGCCAAGCCCTCGCGCAGCCGGCTCGCCGCGCTGCACGCCGCCGATCCGTCGCCGGCGCGCACCAAGCAGCCGATGTGGTTCGTCGCCCACGACGACGCGAACAAGGGCGAGGTCGAGCACGTCGAGGGCTGGGCGAGCATGGCCCGTGGCCTCGACGCCCACGTCGAGGTCCACTTCGACTCGGCCACCGCCGCCGCGGAGATCTACGGCCAGGCCGCGCTCGGCCTCGCGGCGATGCGCATGTCCGACGAGATGGGCGAGTTCGCCAAGCTGGTGAAGGTGTCCAGCGGCGGCGATACGCTCACGGCCGAATTCCACGCCTCCAACGACGTGCTGCGCAAGGCCCTCGCCGACCACAAGCTCGGCGGAAGGGTCGAGCGCAGCGGCCAGGGCAAGCCCGGCGCCACCGTGTCGATCGAACTCGGCGACGAGTGATACACCCGTGGACGCGATGCCCGAACCATCCCCCGCGCCCGAGGAGCTGCTCGCCCTCGCGCTCGGCAGCACCGAGGCGAGCGTCGACCTCGAGGCCGAGCTCGATCTCGGGGCGTTCCTGTGTGCCTGCCCCGATCTGCAGCTGCACGGCTGCCTCGGGCGCGGCGGGATGGGCGTGGTCTATCGGGCGCGTCAGGTTCGGCTCGATCGCGACGTCGCGGTCAAGCTGATGAACCCGGTGCTCGCGCAGGATCCCGAGTTCGCGCAGCGATTCGAGCGCGAGGCCAAGGCGCTCGCGCGCCTCGATCACCCCGGCATCGTCGCCGTGCACGAGTTCGGGCAGGCCGCGGGCGTCTACTACCTGGTGATGGAGCTCGTCGAGGGCCCGAACCTCCGCGAGCTGATGCGCCTGGGCCTCGAGCCCGGGCAGGCCGCCGAGATCGTCGGGCAGCTGTGCGACGCGCTGGCGTACGCGCACGATCGCGGGGTCGTCCACCGCGACATCAAGCCCGAGAACGTGCTGGTCGATCGCCGCGGTCGCGTGCGCGTGGCCGACTTCGGCCTGGCCAAGCTGCAGCGCGAGGACGGGAGCATGGCGACGCGGACCCGCCGCGTGATGGGCACGCCGCAGTACATGGCGCCCGAACAGGTCCGCGATCCCGGCGACGTCGATCACCGCAGCGACATCTTCGCGATCGGCGTGCTGTTCTACGAGTTGCTCACCGGCCAGCTCCCGGTCGGTCGGTTCCCGCCGCCGTCGGAGCTGGCCCCCGGCGACGCGGGCCTCGACGCGATCGTCTTGCGCGCGCTCGAGTTCGATCGCCGGCGCCGCTACCAGACCGCCAGCGAGATCGGGGCCGCGCTGTCGACCCTGCGTGACGTCACGCTGCCGTCGATCGCGGCCCCGGTGCGACCCGTCGCGCGTCGAACCCTGCGGCCGCGCGCGGGCTGGTGGGTCGCGAGCGTCGGCGCGCTCGCGGCGGGCGCGGCCCTCGCGATCGGAGCGGGCGAGGGCAACTCGGATCCCGAGGCGGCCGCGTCGTTGCCGACCGCGGTCGCGGTGGAGGACACCCCGGTGCTCGACGAGACCGCGATGCAGCGCTGGCCGGCGCGCGCCCTCGCGGCGCTCGACCCCGAGGTCGCGGGCGTCATCGGCGTCGACTGGGGTGAGATCCGTCAGGCGCCGCTGGTGGGGGTGTTCGGCGAGACGGTGCTGGCCGACGCCAGCCCGGCGATGCTGGCGTGCAAGCGCGACGTCCTCGACCAAACGCACAAGGTCCTCGTCGGACTGCGGGCCGATGGCGGGGTGCACGAGCTCTCCGTGCACGGCGAGTGGACGCCCGAGCAGGTCGAGACGTGCCTCGGCGCGATCGAGGGCGACGAAGGACCGACCGGCGCGCTGCGCTGGACGACGTCGCGCGTGGGCGAGCTGCTGCGCATCGAGACCCAGGGCGACACGCCGCGCACCGTGACCGTGGGTCGGCGCGGCACGACGATCGTCGCCAGCTTCGACCCGGACGTCACCGCCGCGCACATGGAGGCCAAGCTCGCGGGCGCGCCGAGCTCCGAGGCGCTGCGCGATCGAGTCGCGCGCGCGGTCGATCTCGGCGCACCGATCTTCGGCTTCGCGGAGCCGGGCGCGGGCGTGCTGCCGCTCGAGATCGTCGCCGTCAGCGGCGTCGTCGAGCTGTGGGACGAGCTCGCGGTCGACGGCAACGTCCGCTTCGCGAGCGACGCGGCGGCGGCGAAGGCCAAGACTCTGATCGAGAGCTACGCGACCGTGATCGCGAGCATCCCCGAGGTATCGCTCGCGCCCAAGCTCACCATCGAGCAGCAAGGCGACGCGCTGCACCTCGCGATGTCGGTCGCGATCCCCCTCGAGGCCGTCCGCGCAGAGCTCGACGCGCGGCTGGAGACGAAGCCCGACCCCGACGGCAAGGGCACGGTGGGCGAGGCGACCGTGTCGCTGCGCGCCGGTGGCGACGCGCCGCAGTGAGACTTCAGGACGACTCGACGTCGCCGTCGCGCGCCATGAAGTAGGCGTTGCCCCAGTGGAAGACCGAGCAGCCGTCGACGATCCACCGCCGCAGCTGGGCCGCGAGCTCGACGCGCTCGTCCGGATCGATCGCGTCCGGATCCTCGAGCAGCTCGTGGAAGTGGAACGGCAGCGGCACGAGCGCGAGCAGCTCGACGGCGGGGTGGATGAAGCTGTGCACGCGGATCGGGTGGTCCTCGAAGCCGAAGTCCTCGAGCACCTCGTCCAGCGACTCGCCGTCGGGAACCGTGATGCGCTCGCCGCCGACCGACGCCCCGCGCTCGTCGAAGTAGACGACCTCGAACGGGGTGCCCTTCGGCTCGGGCGCGACGTCGTCCTGCGCGGGCGTGGAGCTCCTCGGCGCGCCGACGCACACCAGCGCGGTGCGTGACTCGAAGGTCCCCGTGAAGACCCCATAGTCGGGGACGCTGTGCAGCGCGTACAGGCGATCCGCCGCGAAGAACTCCCGCACGGTCGCCACGTCCACGCCGACGATCGCTGCGACGTGGGTCGGTTCGTAGCACGCCGGGGGGCCCCCGCCGGCCTTCAACTTCGCGAGGAAATCTCGATCGAGGAACCACGTCATCGGCGCACCACGGTGGGCGGGAGCGTAGCGGACCGGGCGCGTCGGCGGGTCGTGACCTCGCCTGCGGTGTCGCGGGCAACAAGGGGGTGACGCCGAGCCGCGGAACTTGGCGGAATCGGCCCGGTCCGCGGCCCGCAACTGCCACGCCCACGCCCCGTCTCCTCGGCACCATGCATCGGATTGCCCTCGCCCTGTCCTCCCTGCTCTGCTTCGCCCCCATCGCCTGCGACTCGGCGACCTCGGGCGCGGACGCCAAGTCCGGCGACGCCGCGGACCACAGCGCCGTGATGCAGAAGCTCGTCGGCACCTGGGTCGCGCAGGGGGAGTCCGGCGAGATCTACGAGCTCACCGCGACCCGGTTCAAGTCGACGTACCCGAAGATCGAGGGCGGCAAGCCGATGGAGGGGCCGGTCAAGATCGTCAAGGTCGACGGCAACGAGATCACGCTCTCGCAGAGCCTCGATCTCGGCGACGGCAAGATGATGCCCGCCGACGATCAGATCGTCACGATCGTGGACGGTGACACGATCGAGCGGCGCAACGCGAAGAAGAAGAGCGGCGGGACGTTCAAGCGCAAGCAGTGAACACGTGGCCAATCCACCCCTGCCCTGTCGGCGCGCGCCCCCGTGCCGAACGCGCCAATCGCCGGTCGAATCGCGACGGCGGTGCGCACGCGGCTCCTCGCGATCGAGCATCCCCGTCATGCACCCTCGGCACCTCGCATTCCCACTCGCGCTCGCAGCATGCGGCGACGCGGCGCCCGATGCCGGAGGCTCGGACGGTGATGCCGGCGGCTCGTCCAACGCCGCGACCTCCTCTGCCGACGACGGCGCCGACTCGACGGGTTCGAGCGGCGGCGGCGATGGGCCGACCGCCGCATGCGGCGGGCGCATCGTCGATCCGGTGACCGGCGCGATCGACGTCGACGAGTACCTCGCCCAGGCCCGGCGCTGGGATCGCGACACGATCGACTGCCGCCTCGGACCGAGGTGGTCGGACGTCCACGCCGAGGACGAGCCCGACCTGCGCCCCGATCTCTTCGAGCCCCCGATCGATCCCGCCAACGTCTGCGGCGGCGAGGGGACCATGCACACCTACGAGTTCGGACCACCCGGCTGCGACAACGCGTGCGACCAGGCCACCGACACGTTCGGCAGCGTCAGCGCGCAGGCGGTGTACGCCCCGGACGATCCCAACGACCCCGGCGTCGATCGCATCCTCACCCACGCGTGGGAGATGCGGCGCGTCGCGGTGCGTCCGCAACCGGCCACCGGTGGATCGCACCCCGACCCCGGCGTGGCCTCGGCGCGGTGGCCGAGCCTGGGCTTCTCCGATCCGCATCCCTTCGCCCTGGCGCGCGCGCCGTTCGCCGGGAACTGGGCCAACAGCGCGATGACCCTGTTCGCGGATGGGTTCGTCGGCCCGCTCGCGACGCGCACCACCGGGGTCCCCGAGGGCAGCGAGGTCGGGTTCCGATTCCCCGATCACCTCGCGCCGACCGCCGTCGCGATGACGACGATGAACGAGCTCGCCCTGGTGACGCTGTGGGATCTCGAGACCCAGAGCGGCAAGCTGGCGGTGTTCGCGATGCACGGCAACTACCCCGCCAACGGCTCCTCGACGTGGTGGTACATCGGCCTGCCGAACGGCGGGGGCTTCAGCGCGATGAAGCTCCTGGGCTACGTCGATCTCCCGTTCGCGACACCGACCTCGATCGCCGCCGTCTCCAACGGCTATCGCGACAGCCCGCACGATCACTGGGTGATGGGCCTCGGCGAGATCGGGATCATCGACGCCGACGGCTGCATCGCCGACACCAACGCCCACTTCGATCGCGGCGGTGACCTCAGCCACATCGTCGCCTCGAGCGGCTACGCGATGATCGCCTCGCGCTGGGAGGACCAGGTCGCGTTCGTCGATCTGACGCCGGTGTTCGCCCACCTGCGCAGCATGTACTTCGAGGACGACGCGCGCTGCGACGCCGAAGTGGCGCCGATCCACCAATGGAGCTGCCCCGACGAGTGCAATCCGGCGCCGACCCACTTCGACGGCGACGACGTGTTCCCCTATCCGTTCTCGGTGGTCCCCGAGGCCACGCCGCTGGTCGCCGCGGTGATCGACGTCGACGAGCCGCGCGACGTGTTCGCCGGCCTGCAGTCGTGGAAGACCTCCGGCGACGATCCGGACCCGCCCAAGGCGTGGGTCCTCTCGCATGACGGCGCGCTGCACGTCTACGCGGCTGATGGTCTGGTCACGCGGCACCCCGACGACGCCCCGAGCGGCGCGGCACCTGTCGAGCTCGCGACCCTCGAGGTCTGCGCGCACCCGACGACGATCGCCGCGCTCGAGGGCGACATCGAGGTCGAGCCGGCCGTGCTCGCGCAGCCCGGGGACACCCCCGTGCGCGTGAATGCCCGCAACAGCGCCGTCGCGGTGGTCTGCCGCGGCGATCGTGAGATCCAGACCTGGGTGACCCGAGGTGGCAATGCGGCGCTGCACCGGTCACTACAGGATCACGCCATGGGCGATCCCGTCGCCCTCGAGACCAGTTCGCGCGGCCCGATCTGGAGCGTCGCCGACTTCGACGGCCACGCGGTCATCAACTACCAGATGGGCGACATCGCCGGCACCGGCTGCGCAGATGCGTCGGCACCGGTGACGCCGACCGGCGACATCGCGGTGCAGCGCGGCGGCTCGTTGTCGCTGCCCGGGGCCGTGTACCTCCTGTCGTCGACGAACGTGAACTAGTCCGCGACAGGGTCACTCGATCGACGCAGGAACTTCCGCAACGCGCTGTCGTCGGCGAAGCCGAGCCGCTTCGCCATCGCGAGGCGCTTCTCGGCGGGCGCGAGAGCAACGAGCTCGGCGCGCACGTCGGCGAGCACACGACGGAACGACAGGCCCGCGGCCCCGAGCCGTCGTTGCAGGGTGCGCGCCGACATGCCCAGGGCCTTGGCAGCATCGTCGACGCTGGACACCGCGACCGCATCGGCGTCGGGGCGGCGCAACAACGCTCGCAGGCGCTCGACCACGGCGTCGTCGGGCAGGACCCGATCGCGCAGACGGGCCAGGGTGGCGCGGACGGCCGAGAACGCCGCACCGCTCGCGCTCCACATCGGCCGCGCGAGGACCCCGACCTCGGCGACGAGCCGGTTGACCGGTGCGGACCAGTGCACGGGCGCATCGAACCAGCGCGCGACCGCCTCGGCGTGCGCGGGCGCGGGGTGCATGAACTCGACGCGCGCGAGCGCCAGCGGCCCGGCGATCATCGTCCGCACGACGTGGACGTACGCGCCGAGGATCGACTCGGCGAGGTGTCGCGGCCAGCGGCCGTGGACGGCGGGCGGACGATCGGTGAGCACCACGCTGGCGTCGTCGACCTCGAGGGTGGTGAGATTGTGCGAGTCGAGCAGCCGATCGAAGGTCGTGTAGACCGCGACGAGATCCCCGAGCGTCGGCGCGAAGGAGGCCAGCTGCGTCATCGGGCCGAGCAACGCCAGCGTCCACCGCTCGGCGAAGTGGAGGCCGTACAGGGGATCATGGTGGCCCTCGGTCTGCGTCGCCCATGCGGTGATCATGTCGGCGTGGGGGATGAACCACGCCCCGCGGCGCAGCTCGTTGGGCGCCCGCAACCCGAGCAGCGGGGGCACGGCGGCGGTCTGCCAGCCGGGCGCCGTCTCGTCGAGCATGCGGCGTGTCCACACCGCGAGGACGCGCGACGCCGCGGCGCGCTGGGTCGACGGGTCGCTGCCCGATCGCCGGCGGGCGTCGAGACTCGACGTCATGTCCGCAGGTCCTCGCAACGCCCTCGACTATGGCAGAGCCCGCACGAACACGGAGCGGGGTTCCGCCCGGACGATCGAAGTTCCACGGGCGTCCCGTCGTCCTGCCTGGGTGCTGCAGGGAGGGGCGGGGCCGTGATCGTCGGGGCGGGCCGCGGCACTACCCCGACGCATGCTCCACGCCCTGCTCGTCGTCGCCGCGCTCGTCGGTCCCCCCGTGCTGCCGGAGCCCGCGACGCCCGAGCCGATCGTGCAGCGGCCGAGCGCCGTCGAGCCCGCGGCCGTCGAGCCCGCGGCCGTCGAGCCCGGCAGGGTCGATCAGGCGCCCGAGCCCGTCGCGCCCGAGCCCGTCGCGCCCGAGCCCGTCGCGCCCGCGGTCGCCGACCCGTTCACCGCGCCCGAGGAGCGGCCCGATCGCGCCGGCTGGGTACGCATCGAGGCCCCGGCGCACCGCGGCACCGGGGTGCTCGTCGCGGCCGGCGGCATGCTGTTCGCGACCGTGGTCTACCAGCTCGGCGACGTGCTGCTCTGCGGCGGCTGCTCGCTCGGCCTCGTCGAGCACACATTCCTCATCGCGGGCGTCGGCATGGCGGCGGGCGGCGGTGCGCTGCGCGGCAGCCACGACGCCTTCCGCGACGCCGCGCTGCGTCGCGAGCGGAGCCCCCGACGGGCGATCGCTGCGGGCATCGGCCTGCTCGCCGCGGGCCTGGTCGTCGGCGTCGCCAACGACACGATGTACCTGCGCTGCCAGCTGAGCGACGTGGGCCCCTACGCCAGCAGCGACACCTGCCGCTTCGGCGCGTCGCGGGCGATCCTCGACGCCTCGGCGATCGCGATGGGCACGGGCGCCGGTCTGCTCGCCTGGGGCTTGCGCTACCGCAGGGACGCGCGGATGTACGAGCGGGCCCGCATCGCGATCGCGCCGGGGATCCAGCGCGGCGGGGCGGGCCTGTCGATCTCGGGGAGGTTCTGATGCGTCGGCCAATCACGGCGGTGTCCGTGATCGCGCTCGCGATCGTCGCGGCGTGCGGTCACCCGAGCGCAGCGCTGCCCGATCTCGTCGTGCCCGTCGACGCAGTGGTCGACGGCGTGACGATCGACGCCGCGATCGAAGTGCCGGGGGAGGATCTCGATCGCTCCCCCGGCGGTGCGATGGTGCTACCGGCGCTGCTGGTGCCTTCGCGCTAGAGCGCGGCCTTCATCGCGCTCAACGCATCATGCGTGCGGCGCTGCTCGGGCACGAGCTCCGTCTGCACGAACGCCCGCGTCACCTCGGTGAGATCGTCGAGCTTCGCGTAGACCTTCTTGCCGTGGTCCTCGCCCTCCTCGAGGGCCGCGATCGCGGCGGACTCGCCGAAGACGGCGGCGCCGCCCTCGAAGGCCTTCGCGAACGTCCCCCACGCGCCGGAGGTCATGTCGGCGGCGCCGCCGAGCATGGCCACGCGCGCGGTCAACTTGCCCACGCGGGCCGAGTGCGACGAGCGGAGCTCGGAGAGCTGCTGCTTCAGGTCGGCGCGATCGAGCTTGTCGACGCAGAGCTTGTACGTCTCGACCGCCGCGCGCTCGCCTCGGAGCATGCCGTTGAGCTGTTCGATGTCGTGTTCCTTGGTCGCCTGAGTCATGGTGGCGAGCGGTAGAGCAGGACGCGTGCCAAGGGCGTACGGCAGGGGCCGCGCCGGGTTCCGCGGTGACGCCCCCGGCGGAACCGCCCGCCCGGGCGCCCGCGCGCGCGCGCTACACGAGCACGCCGGGGATCGACGCCGTGCCGTGATCGCCGAAGATCGCCCCGTTGGTCCCGAAGGTGCCCTCGATCCCGAAGCCCTCGAGCAACGTCGCGTGGAGGTTCGGCAGGGGCATCGACGCCTCGGGTGCGAACGCGATCTGTCGACCGTCGGCTGCAACGACGCCGCCGCCGCCGAAGATGAGCGGGCAGTTGCGGGCGTGATCGTGCGAGCCGCCCTCGCCCATGCTGCCGATCGCCAGCACGATGGTCTCGTCGAGCAGCGTGCCGCCGGACTCGCCGGGGGTGTCGCGCAGCAGCTGCAGCAGCCCGCCGAGCTGCTGGGCATGCCAGGTCTCGACCCGCTCGAGGCGATCGCGGCCGAGCTGATCGCCGTAGTGCGACAGGGCGTGGTGACCGCCCGGCGCGTCGAGGAAATCGTGCGAGCGGCCGCTCAAGCCGAACTCGATCATGAAGCTGAGCACGCGGGTCTGGTCGCACTGGAACGCCAGCCGGATGAGCTGGTGGAACGCGGCGACGCGCTCGGGGTAGCCGAGCCCGCCGATCGGCGGCTCGAGCGTCGCCATGCAGGTCGCCGCCGGCGTCGTGAGGCTCTTCTCGAGCTCGCGCAGCGCGTCGAAGTAGCCCTCGAGCTTCATGCGATCGGCGCTGCCGAGCCGGGTCTGCAGCGCGCGGGCGTCCTCGTCGACGAAGTCGATCACGGACTTGTTCGACTTGCGCCGCAGCTCCGCGGCCGCGCCGGTGAGGCCGTCGACGCCGCTGCCGAACACGCGCTCGAACGCGGCGGTCGGATCGATCGCGGCCACCAAGGGGCTCGCCGGGCCGGTCCACGAGATGCTCTGGGTGTACGCGCACGACGAGCCGCCGACGTCGCACGGCCCGGGCTCGCCCGCGCTCCACTGCAGCGACGCGAAGCGGGTGTCGGGCGCGAGCTGCTGGACCACGAGCTGATCGAGCGAGACGTTGTTGAACAGCACCCCGCCGGCGACGTCGGGGATCGTGCTGCCGGTCATGATCGTGCCGGTGCCCATCGCATGGGCGGCGCCGGGGCTGCCGAGCGCGGCGAGGTTGCTGAGGTTCACCAACGACAGCACCTGGTCCGCGAACGGCTGCAGCGCGGCGGCCTGCGCCGGGAACACCGGCGCACCGTCGACCATCGTCGGCACCCACCACTCGGGCCGTCGGCCGTTGGGGAAGTAGTAGACCAACAGTCGCGGCGCCGTCCCGTGCGCGGCGGCGTGGCGCGGCAGGAAGTACTCGAGGGCAGGCAACGCCAGGGCTGCCGAGCCCGCGCCCACCAAACACTGACGTCGCGTGGGACCTCGCATGTGACGGGGTGTGAATCGGCCTGGCATGGCGTCAGTTCCCTTCGGCGGCGCCATCCAGCAGCGCGGGTGAGCGGAAGGCGGGCGTGTGCACGATGGCGTCGATGATCGTCGGCAGGTCGTGACCGCCCGCGGCGGCCTGCACCGCGATCGCGTCGAGGTAGGGCTCGTCGAACGGCCCCGGCGCGCGACCGACCGCGTAGGTGAAGAGCTTCTGCGCCAGGCAACCGACGAACACCTCGCTGTCGGCGTACAGCGCCCCGAGGCCGGCGGCGCCCTCGAATTCGCGGCCGTCCGGCAGCTCGCCCTCGTTGTCGATCGTCACGCCGAGACGCGGCGCGGCGACGCCGTCGTACTCCTCGAAGCCGATGCCGAGCACGTCGAGCAGCGAGTGGCAGCTCGCGCAGCCCGGATCGGCGCGGTGCTTCTCGAGCTGCTCGCGGACCGACGCCGAGTCGTCGAGCTCGAGCGGATCGATCACCAGGCCCGCCGGTGGCGGCGGGACCGGGGCGCACAGCAGGCGATCGGAGACCCAGCGCCCGCGTCGGATCGGCGACGAGTGCTCGGCGTCGGACTGCGCGGTGAGCCACGCCCCGAGCGCAAGGAGCCCGCGGCGGTTCGCGGTCGCGGGCACGCGGATCATCGTGCTGCTGCCGACCGGCGGCAGGCCGTAGTGCGCGGCGAGCCGATCGTTGAGGTAGCCGAAGTCGGGCTGGATGAGATCCGTCGCCGGCTCCGCGTTGAAGAGGAAGTCGCCGAAGAGCAGCTTCGATTCCTCGGTCATCGCCGCGCGGACCGCCTCGTCGAAGCTCGGGTAGACCTCGGGGCTGGGGCTGGCGTTGGCGAGGTAGCGGGTCGACAACCACTGCTCGGCGAAGCCGTCGAGCAGCGCCTGCGCCCGGTCGTCGGCGAGCATCCACGCGACGGCATCGCTCAGACCCTCGTCGGTCGCGAGCAAGCCGAGCCTCGCCGACTCGAACAGCCGTGCGTCCGGCATCGAGCTCCACAGGAAGTACGACAGGCGGCTGGCCAGCACGTAGTCGTCGAGCCAACCATCGCCGTCGAGGTCGTCGGTGGTCCGCGCGCGGTAGAGGAACTTCGGCGACAGCATCACGGCGCGCATCACCAGCCGCATCGCGTCGGCCTCGATCTCGCCGCCGGCCTTCACCGTCGCGAACAGCTCGACCAGGCCCGCGTCCTCCTCGGCGGTCAGCGGTCGGCGCCACGCCCGGGCGGCGAAGTTGCGCAGGATGGCCTCGTAGCAGGCCTGCGCGCCGGGCTCGACGGGCTCGCACACGTAGACGAGATCGTGGCCGGGCCCGACGGTGGTCGCGATGCTCTCGACCCGCAGCGACGCGACGAACACGTTGTTGCTGATGTTCGACGCCGGCTCGTTGATGAAGTTGGTCGGGATCACGCGCACGCTGTGGGGTCCCGCGGTGAGCGCGATCGGGAACACGTGCTCGGCCGGGATCGCCCCGCTGCCCTGCACCGCGAACGTCGCGATCGCCACCCCGTCGACCTCGAGCGTGGCCTCGGGCGACGGCGCCGTGCCGACGACGCTGATGCCGGCGGAGAGGATCACCTGCGCGTCGCCGGGCGTGGTCACGTCGAGGTTCACCGCCACCGCGGCGCCCGACAGCGCCCACAGCTCGCCGATCGCGTAGCCGCCCGCGACGCCGAGCTCGAGCTGGCTGAAGCGCTGGCGATACACCGGGCGCAGATCGATCGCGTCGCGGATGGTGTCCCGCGCCGCGCTCGCGTAGCCGTCGAGCAGCACCGACGACAGGCCGAGCTGATCCGCCATGTTGTCGAAGCCGTTGGCCTCGGGGTCGGGCCCGAACGCGTCGGCCGGCCGCAGGTCGGTGCCGAGCAGGTCGCGGACCGTGTTGTTGTACTCGAGCCGGTTGAGCCGGTGCAGCGGCTGGGCCGGCTGGTCGTCGGCCACCTCGCCGTCGTCGCCGGAGGAGCCGCCCGCATCCGCGTCGGTGCCGGTTCCGTCGCCGTCGTCGAGCCCCGCGTCGCCGCGGTTGCCCTCGAGCCCCTGGTAGCAGCCGGGCAACAACCCCAGCGCGGTGATGAGTGCAGCCGCCCTCGTCGCGTTCGTCATGCGCAGGGCCCCCACCCCAACGTCATGGTGTCGGTCGACCGGCGGGGCGTCCATCCCAAATCAGCTGCGTCGACCGCTGCACACCGCGCACTCGGGCGTTCTACGTAGCTCGCGCCGTGCCGCGGCGGTGGGGTACGCTGCTGGAATGCAACGCTCCTGCGCCGTCGGATCCGCTGTGCTGTTCGGCCTGGTGTTCGGTCCGCTGCTCGGCTGCGGGGACGATCCCGCGGCGGACGACGGCGGCTCGACCTCGGCCGCGACCGACGGTTCGTCCTCGGGCCCCGCGACCACCGCGACCACCGCGACCACCGCGACCACCGCGACCACCGCGACCACCGCGACGACGGATCCGGGCCCGGGATCGGACGACACCTCGGCGTCGGCCGACTCGACGGGCACGACCGGCGAGCCCTCCGACGGGCCCGACGTCGACGTCAGCGATCCACAGCTCTACGAGTTCGAGCTCGATCCGGTCGAGCTCGATCCCACCGTGGCCGACAACATCGAGCTGCAGTACGCCCACCTCGACACCCGCGCGGCGCCCCTGGGCAAGCTCGTGTTCTTCCTGTCGGGCTACACCAACACGCCGGGCTCGTGGCGCGATCACGGCCGGCAGATCGCGAGCTGGGGCTTCCACGTGGTCGAGCCCCACTACAACAACCGCTGGGACTGCGGCGACATGGGCGGGAGCTGCAACGAGGACACGCGGTGGGAGGCCCTGACGGGCGAGGACACGTCGTCGGTCATCGTCGCGAGCCGGGCCGACAGCGCCGAGGGCCGCGTCGTCACGATGCTGCGCCACCTCGCCGAGGTCCACCCCGGCGGCGACTGGGGCTGGTACCTCGACGCCGACGGCAACCTCCGCTACGAGCACGTGATCATCGCCGGCATCTCCCACGGCGCGTCGAGCTCGGGGCTGTTCGCGACGCGTCGCGCCTTCTCGCGGGTCGTGATGCACTCGGGCGGATGGTGGAGCGTCGGCCCCGACTCGGCCACGCCCATCGACACCTTCTACGGCCTCGCGCACAGCGACGACGAGCAGTACGACGGCATCCTCTCGGCGTGGGAGGCCGCCGGCATGCTCGGCGTCCCCACCAGCATCGACGACGCGCTGCCGCCCTACGGTGACGCGCGTCAGTTCGTCACGTCGGTGCCCAACGGCTATCCGCACTGCTCGGTGTGCGTCTCGCCCGATTCGCCGATGGACGAGGGCGGGTACGTGTTCGATCCCGCGTGGCGCACGATGTACGGCGCGCCGCAGCTCCCGTGAGCCCCGTGGACGCGGACGGAGCGACGCGGCGCTGGCGGGGCCTGCCGCGGGCCGTGTGGGCGCTCGGCATCGTGAGCCTGTGCATGGATCTCTCGTCCGAGATGATCCACGGCCTGCTGCCGGCGTTCCTGTCCGTCGAGCTCGGCGTCGGCGCGGTCGCCCTCGGCCTGCTCGAGGGCGGCAGCGAGGCGATCGCGTCGGCGCTGAAGATCGCGTCGGGTGCGTGGAGCGATCGCACCCGACGCCGCAAGTCCCTCGCGGTCTTCGGGTACGCCCTGTCGGCGCTCAGCAAGCCGCTGTTCCCGATGGCCGACTCGTTCGTGCTCATCGCGGGCGCCCGCGCGATCGACCGCGTCGGCAAGGGCATCCGCGGGGCGCCACGCGACGCGCTGGTCGCCGACATCACGGCGCCGGAGATCCGCGGCGCCGCGTACGGTCTGCGTCAGGCGCTCGACACCATCGGCGCCGTGCTCGGCCCCGTCATCGCGGTGGCGTGGATGCTCGGCAGCGGCGACGACTTCCGGGCCGTGTTCGCGATCGCGGTGGTGCCCGCCGCGCTCGCGGTGCTCGTGCTCGTGTTCGGCGTCCGCGAGCCCAGCGCGCCGGCGGCGTCCTCGGGCAAGCCGCCGATGCGCTGGTCCGACATGGCCCGGCTGCCGCGCGGCGTCTGGGTGGTCGTCGGCCTCGCGTTCGCGATCGGCGTCGCGCGCCTCGGCGAGACCTTCCTGGTGCTGTCGGTGCTCGACGCGGGGCTCGCCGTCGCGTGGTCACCCCTGGCGTTGGTCGCGATGAACGTCGTCTACGCGGCGATGGCCTACCCCGCGGGTCGGCTGTCGGATCGCCGTCCGCGACCGCAGGTGCTGCTCGTGTCGTGCGTCGTGCTGCTCGTCGGTCACGCGACGCTCGCCGTGGCCAGCGGCATTGTGGCCGTCGCGATCGGCATCGCGCTGTTCGGCGCCCACATGGCCCTCGGCCAGGGCCTCCTGTCCGCGTGGCTGTCGGATCGCGCGCCGCCCGAGCAGCGGGGCACGGCCTTCGGCGCGCTGCACCTGGCCAACGGCCTGGCCGCGATCGTCGGCGGCGCAGCGGCGGGCGTCGCGTGGAGCCGCGGGGGGATGGGGCTCACGTATGCGATCGGCGTGGGGTTGGCGGCGGTCGCCTGCGGATTGGTGGCGGCGACGATGCGACGGTGATGCTCGCGGTCAGGACACCGCGGCCGCGCCGACCGGCAGGTGACCGACATACCGCAGCGATCGCGAGCGGTACACCTCGGCCGGGTTCGCGAACGACGGCGAGCGATCGACGAGCGGCACGCCGGCCAGCTCGTACGCGCGGCACACCAGCTCCGAACAGAACAGTCGACGGTCGCGCTGCTCGGGCGTCGCGTTGATCTCGAAGGCGACGCACACCAGCGGCACGCTCAGGCACACGCCGACGGCCATCGCGGGCGACGAGTGCACGCCGGCCCCGTTCACCCCGACGAAGTCGTACGGCCGACCGACGAAGCCGAGGGCATGCTCGCGGATCGCGGCGCGCTGGGCCTCGCCGAGGTCCGGCCGCCGCATCGCGATCGCGACCGTCGTCCCGGTGAGGGCGAGGGCCAACGGCCGCCTCTCGACGCCGTCGCCGGTGGCTTCGACGACGTTGCCGTCGCCCAGGGACAGGAACGCGTGGCTGACCTCCGCGCCGGTCACCGTCCGGATGAACTGCCCCAATGCGGTATCGGCGGTCACGAAGATGACGTCGGCGAGCTGGAGCTCGTGGGGTCCGATGCGTCTCGGGTCGACCATGCGTGGTGCTTCTACTCCAGCGGCGCCGCTCGGATTCAACCGGCGTCGACCTCGCCGCCGCAACCGCGGCCACCCGACACCGTCCATGGAATTCGGGGCGCCAGGACGGTCGATCACGCATGGCCTTCATCCACGAAGAGCGGCGGGAGATCCACGCGAAGATCGTGTACGCCGGACCTGCCGGTGCCCGGGCATGCACCCGTTTCATCCGTGGCCGCCTCGATCCCGCGTTGCTCGGGGCCGTCGTCAGCGAGCGTCACGGCGCCGACGAGGTCGAGGGCTTCGCGTTCGCCCCCGCGGTTCGGCCCGGCGCCGTCGGCTATCGGACCCACCTGCACGTCGTCTCCGCCGACAACGACGCGCCCGGTCCCGAGGCCCAGCGCCTGCTGATGCGCCGCGCGGATGCCCTGGTCTTCGTCGCCGACGGCCGACGGCCCCGCCTCGCCGTCAACGCCGAGCGCTTCGCGGTCCTCGGCGACGTGGCGGCGAGCTTCGGCGACGAGCTCACCGCGATCCCTCTGGTGATCGCGGTCGATCACCGCAGCGCCGACGCGATCGACGACCCCACGCTGCGCGACGCCCTCGGCGTCGGCGACGACATCGCGGTGATCCCCGTGTCGGTGAGCAGCGGCGCGGCCGTGCTCGAGACGATCGAGCGGGCCACGCGGCTGGTCCTCGATCGGCTGCGCGGCGTCACTCCACCGGGACCACGCGCCACACCCGACCGTTGAACGTGCTGCCGCCGGTGAAGTAGACGTCGCCCCAGTTGTTCCAGCCGTTGCCGACGAGCCCGTTGTTCGGGTCGATCAGCACGCCGAGCTCCTCGAGGTTGTCGCCGTCGTAGCGCAGGCCGCGGACCTCGGCGTTGCAGTAGTCCGAGAACAGGTACGTGCCGTCCCACTCGGGGACCTGGCAGCTGCGGTACACGGCGCCGCCGACCACGGCGCAGTCGCCCCCGCCGTGGCTGATCTCGACCAGCGGCATCGTGAGGCCGTCGCCGTTGGTCTGGTTGGGGTCGACCGGCTCGCAGTCGCCGTTGTAGCAGTGGAAGCCCTCCATCGAGTTCCAGCCGTAGTCGCGGCCGGCCTCGATGAGGTCGACCTCCTCCCACGCGTTCTGGCCGACGTCGCCGACCCAGATGTCACCGGTGCCGACGTCGATCGACCAGCGGAACGGGTTGCGGAAGCCGAGCGCGAAGATCTCCGGCGCGTAGTCGGGATCGCCGACGAACGGGTTGTCGGCCGGGATCGTGTAGTCGAAGGGCCCGAACTGCGGGCAGCCCTCGCACGCCTCCGGGTTGTCCTCGATGCCGTCGGGGTCGACGCCGATGCGCAGGAACTTCGCCAGCAGGATCCCCGTGACGCGCGAGGTGCTCTGCGTGCCGCCGTCGCCCATGCCGATGAGCAAGTTGCCGGTCGTATCGAACGCGATGCCGCCGCCGTTGTGGTTGTACTCGGGCTGCCAGATGTCGAGGATGAGCCGCTCGGAGTCGGGGTCGCCGACCCAGTTGTTCATCGGGTCGAGGGTGTACTCGTTGATCCGCGTGCGACCGTCGGGCAGCGCGGTGTAGTTGACGTAGATCCGCGGGTCGTCGGGGAAGTCGGGGTGGAACGCGAGGCCGAACAGGCCGCTCTCGCCGCCGTTCTCGACGCCCTCGATCTCGAGGATGCTCGGCACCACCGGCGTGGTCGTGCCGGGCTCGATCATCTCGATGGTGCCGGCGCGCTCGAGCACGAACAGTCGATCGGGCTCCTCGGGGTGGCCCAGCGCGAACATCGGCTCCTCGACGTCCTCGGCGACCATCTCGAGCGCCCAGCCGCTGGGCCCCGCGACCGGCTCGTACGGGCACGGCGGCACGACCGGCCCGGTGTCACCGCCGCTGCTGCTGCTGCTCTCGTCGGCGCCGCTGCTGCTGCTCCCCGTGCTCCCGGTCGCCGTGTCGCTCGTCGTCGACGTGTCGGCGCCCGTCGTCATCGTCGTGCTCGGACCCGACGCGGAGTCGGTCGTCGTGCCCTGCGTCACCGACGTCGAGGGGTTGCTCGCCGTGCCGGTGTCGGTGCCCGTGGTCGCGCCCTCGGTCGCCGTGCCGTCGCCAGAGCCCGAACCGCCACACGCGGTGAGCACGAGCCCGAGTCCAACGAAGGTGCGCGACGCCACGATCCACGGGGTGAGCTTCATGGCGGGCAGGCTAGCCTGGCGTCGGGCGGCCGAGAAGGTGCGATCGCAGCCCCAGGCACCGCGGCCGTGGTCCCCCAGTGCGCCGATGATGATCGGCACTACGCGTTCGGCACTCCGGCGGCGATCAGGCGCGCTTCCGCTTCGCGGCCTTCTTCGTCACCGGCGCCGCCGCCTTCCTCGCCAGCGCTGCCTTCTTCTTCACCGGCGCTGCCTTCTTCTTCACCGGCGCTGCCTTCTTCTTCACCGGCGCTGCCGTCTTCTTCGTCGGCGCCGCCTTCTTCTTCGTCGGCGCCGCCTTCTTCTTCGTCGGCGCCGCCTTCTTCTTCACCGGCGTCTTCTTCGTCGCGGGCTTCGTCACCGCCTTCACCGACCCCGCCCCCTCGAACCACCGGAGCATCGGCGTGAAGTAGTAGTCCTCCCAGCCGCCCGCGTACGCGCCCGCCTGCCCGGCGGGGATGTTGGTGTGCGTGATCGTGACGCGCGTGCCCCCGCGGACGGCGGCCAGGGCGAGCTCGACCTGGGAGTCGGGCGCGTCGGCGGGGAACTCGGTGGTGCGCCAGGTCTGCACGATGCTGTCGGGCTCGTCGAGGAGCGTCCGGGCGGTGATGTAGCCGTCCCACGCGACGAAGCTGCCGTCGTCGCGGATCGACGCCGGCGCGCCGGTCATCGCCGCGTGGGCCTTGGGGTCGAGCCACGCGTCGTGGATCTCGGCCACGGACGCGGGGAACTGCGCGGACAACACGAGGCTCTCTCTCGCCATGATGGGCCCACCTTCCGCCTTCTCGGCGGGAATTTCCACGCCGACCGCCAGCGGCCGCCGTCGAGGCGCTGCGGCGCGCGGCCGTGGTAAGGTCGCCGCCGAGGACGACGACGGACGTGGACGATCTCTGGACGATGGCGCAGCAGAACGCTTCGTGGCTCGCCGCCTTCGTGATCGTGCTGCTGGCGGCGACTGCCGGCCAGCTCTTCCGCACCTTCGCGCTCGAGCGGCTCGCCGTCATGCTCGAGCGGCGCACCGCCTCGACCCTCGACGAGGACATCATCCGCTCGCTGCGCCGCCCCGTGGTGCTCTGGGCGACGCTCGGCGGGTTCTACCTCGCGCTGCTGGTCGTCCACGTCGACCCGGACGTCGCCGAGCTCGGCGCCGACGTGCTCTCGTCGGTCCTCATCATCTCGATCACGGTGTGGTTCGCCGAGGTCGTCGTGCGGCTGCTCGTCGCGATCGTCCCCGCGCGTCCCGGTCAGGCCTCGCCGGTCACCGGCGTGGTCCAGAACGTCGTCCGCATCTTCATCATGCTGGTCGGCCTGGTGCTCCTGCTCGGCAACTTCGGCATCTCGGTGGCGCCGATGCTGACCACGCTCGGGATCGGCGGCCTCGCGGTCGCCCTCGGCCTGCAGGAGACCCTGGCCAACGTGTTCGCCGGGATGCAGATGACCATCGCCCGCAACATCCGCGTCGGCGACATCCTGCGCCTGGGCGACGGCGAGGAGGCGGTGCTCGAGGACATCGGCTGGCGGGCAACGCGGCTGCGACGGCTGCTCACCAGCGCGACGGTCATCGTGCCCAACGCCAAGCTCGGCGCCGAGGTGATCACCAACTTCGATCTGCCGACCCCAGAGGTCGGCGTGCTCATCGACGTGCAGGTCCACTACCGCAGCGACCTCGAGCAGGTCGAGGCTGCCGCGTGCGCGGTCGGGCGCGAGATCATGGCCGAGATCGCCGGCAGCGTGCCGACCCACGAGCCCTTCGTCCGCTACCGCCGCTTCGCCGACTCGGGCATCGAGCTGACGTTGCACCTGCGCGCCGTCGGATTCCGCGAGAGCCTGGTCATCCGACACGAGTGCATCAAGCGCCTCGCGACCCGCTTCGCCCGCGACGGCATCGTCATCCCCTACCCCATCTACGCCATCAACTTCGATCAGGAGCGGGCGGGCGCCCCCGGGGAGCACGCGGGGATGATCCATCCGTGAGCATCCGCGTGCGTCACCTCGACTGCGGCCGGATGACGCCGCTGGGCGGCAGGCTGATCTACGGCCGCGGCGCGCTGCACCACCACCTGGTGTGCCACTGCCTGTTGCTCGAGCTGCCCGATCGCCTGGTGCTCGTCGACAGCGGGTTCGGCCTCGCCGACGTCGCCGATCCGCGCGGTCGTCTCGGCGGGTTCTTCGTCTCGACGGTGCGGCCGCGCCTCGAACCCGCGCACACCGCCGCCGGACAGATCGAGGCCCTCGGCTTCCGTGTCGAGGACGTCCGCGACATCGTGCTGACGCACATGGATCTCGACCACGTCGGAGGCCTCTCGGACTTCCCCCACGCGCGCGTCCACGTCGCCGAGGCGGAGTTCACCCGCGCGATGGAGCGGCCCGGCTTCCACGATCGCATGCGCTACCGCCCCGTGCAGTGGGCCCATCGACCCAAGTGGTGCCGCTACGGCAGCGACGGCGAGGCGTGGTTCGGCTTCCCCGCCGTGCGCAACCTCGACACCCTGCCGCCCGAGATCCTCATGCTGCCGCTGTGCGGCCACTCGATGGGCCACAGCGGGATCGCCATCGACACCGGCGAGCCCGACGGCGCCGATCCCTCGGCGCGGCGGTGGTTGCTGCACGCCGGCGACGCGTACTTCCACCGCGGCGAGGTCCATGCCGACCAGCCGCGGTGCCCGTGGGTGCTGCGCGGCTACCAGCGTTTCCTCGCGGCGGACAACCGCGCGCGGCTCGACAACCAGGCGCGCCTCACCGAGGTCGCGCGCAGCCACGGCGAGCACGTGCAGGTCTTCTGCGCCCACGACACCGACGAGTTCGAGCGCTCGGGCTGAGCGCCCGGCCGTCAGCCGCCCGGCGGGCCGCCCGGCCCACCACCTCCGCTGCCCGCCGCGGTGCAGCCCGGCCCGCCGCTGCGGATCGTGATCGTCTTGCTCGCCAGCATCGCGCCATCGGGCATGCGCTGCACGTCGAACAGGTACGGCGACTTGTCGTCCTCGCCGCCGATGACGTTGTCGGTGTCGTTGGTCGTGTCCGGCTGGCCGAAGCCCTGGTACTCGGCGTGGGCGGCGAACACCTCGGCGACCATGGCGTCGTCCCACAGCAGCTGCGAGACGATCCACGAGCTGTCGTCGATCTGGGCCTGGAAGTGGACGTGCACCGCGCGGCCGGAGTACTAGCCGGGGAAGCACGTGTCGAAGTACACCACGCCGTCGGCGTCGGTGGTCTGACTGCCGCGGAAGAACATCTCGTCCTCGGCGTCGGGCTCGTCGCCGTAGCACATCATGCCGCTGGGCGTGACACCGGAGTAGACCCCCGTCAGCTTCGTGTGCCAGATCTGCACCGAGGCGCCGACTACCGGGTTGCAGTCCTCGTCGACGAAGCGCAGACCCATGCGCACCGGCAGCCCGGTGTAGCCCTCGCTGACGTCCTCGCGTTCGATCGTCGTCTCGGTCGTGCACGGGCCCTCCGTCGTCGAGCAGATCAAGGTGCACGTCGCCGGCGCGGCCGCGAACGGATCGGGGTAGCAGGACTTCATCGTCATCGCCGCGGTGCCGCCGGTGGCCCACGCCGTCGCCGAGCCGCACGCGCCGGTGCTGCCGGTGTCGGCGACCTCGCCCGAGCTCGAGCTGCCCGACTCGGAGGTGCCACCCGAGCTCGAGCCGGCATCCGTGGTGCCGGAGCCGCCGGTGCCGTCACCGCTGCTCCCGCTGCTGTCGTCATCGGACGAGGCCGCGCCACAGGCCGTCACCGCCAGGCCTGCGCCCAGCATCCACAGCGCGCGTCGCCGCCCGAGATCGGGCCCCAGCCCATGGTCGCTGCACGCATCTGCACCGCGGTTCTCCGTCGTCATCCGTCGCTCGCTCCCTGGGTGGTCGACACCCCTTGGCTTGTAGCAAGCGGACCTTGAGCACACCTTGCGCCCGGCCCCACTAGAACCGCCCGGACACGCCGAGCATCGCGCCGCGGCCCGACGCGTCCGCCGTCATCGCGACCCGCTGCGACTTGCCGGATCGGCGCAGTCGCACGGCACCGACGACCGTGAGCACGAGCCCCGCGACCTGGGCCGATCCGCTGAACAGCTCGAGCCAGCGCGAGGTCGCGGCGCGGGTGTAGTGCATCGCGAGGAACGGACCGACGACCGGCACCAACAGCGAGCGGCCCAGACCGACGCCGCGGTGATCGATCGCGCTCTCGTTGCCCGCCCAGTCCGTCGTGGTCTTGCGCGCCTTGTCGATCGTCACGACGCCATAGACCGTCGTCACCAGGTACGTCGTGAGCAACGTGCTGCCCCCCGCGACGACGAGCTTCCGTGCAGACGTGCGGCGCGCTGCGCTCGGCTCGACGACGGGCGGAGGCGGCGGGGTCGTGATCGTGCCGACGACCTCCACCTTCGTCGTCGGCGGGGGCGCCCCGGCAGGGGGCGAGACTGGTTCGGCGGCGAGGGCGAGGGCGAGGGCGAGGGCGCAATGCAACGTCAGGTTCACGTCACTGGCAGTGCCGAGGAGGACCTCGACGATCGACGGCGCGCTGGGGCAATCGTCAGCCCTCGGGATCGAAGATCTCGCAGGCCGAGTCGATCACCGCCACGGCGTCGTCGAAGAACGGCGCGTAGTCGGGGCTGCAGATCGACCCCCACGACCCGAAGCCGAACGACTCGGCGAAGGCGCGCAGCCGCGGCGAGGGCTCGGCGAGGCCCAGGGGACCACAGCCGCCGCCGGGCACGTCGGAGTCGCCGACCAGGCCGAGCACGACGATCGCCGCCTCGTTGCCGCCCTTGGCCTGGACGAGCGCGTCCCGCCACGCCGTCGGATCGCCGAAGGAGTCACCGTCGTCCTCCTCGTCGGTGATGAACGTGACCACGAGGATCGCGTCGTCGCGGACGAAGCCGGCGTTGCACGCCCCCGCCTGGGCCTGCGCGCCGACGGCCTCGAGCATCGCCTCCATCGGTCGCTCGATGTCCTGCCCGCCGATGCCGACCTTCCCCATGCACGCGAAGGTCTCGGCGAGATCGGTCTGGTCCTCGGTCAGGTAGCGCGCGTCGCCGTCGACGTCACATGGCACGCCCTTGGCGTTCTTGATCACGCCACCGCCGAGCGTCATGTCGCAGGCGGTCGGCTCCGGGATCGTGTTGCACGCGGTGCCGAAGCAGGTCGGGAACGTGCCGCAGAGCTCGGTGCACAGGCCCGTGCTCGCCTCGTCGGTGTCGATCACCATCAGCTGGTAGTTCTGCGCGTTGACGGTCGCGCCGATCGCCGCGATGAAGCCAGGGAAGCTGTTGACGAGGGCGGCCTGCTCGTTGGCCATCGATCCGGAGTTGTCGATGACGAACAGGAAGTCGATCTTCTGGCACTCGTCGTCGTTGACGACCGGGCCCGTGTCGCCCCCTTCACCGCCGCCGACGTCGAACACCCCGCCGCCTCCGCTGGGACCGCCCTCGGCGGGCGCGCCCGAGTCGGAGGCGCCGTCGCTGCCAGGCGCGGACCCGTCGTCACCGACCTCGGTCGCGCCCTCGTCGCCGAAGCCCCCGGCCTCGGCCTGCGTGATGCCGCCGGCGCTGCCCGAGCCGCGTGCACCGCGATCGGCCGGCGCGCACGCGAGCGCGAGCGCGCCGCACAGCAGCGCCGCGGGGCGGCGGGCCAGCTCTCGAGGACGACGGGATCGAACGCGGCGCTGCGACATCGGCGGGGCTCCCCCGCAGCTTCGCCCGAGGGGTCCCACGGGTTCCCGACCCCGCGTCCATCGCTTGCCGTGGGGCCGACAGGCGCCCAGACTCGGCGGGGGGGTTCGAAGATGGTGGTTCGTCGTTGGGCGTTCGCAGCGCCTTTGTTGTGGTCGTGCGCGTCCGAGTCGGGCGAGGCCGCGTCGAGCTCGAGCACGGGCTCGAGCGACGCGCTGACGTCGAGCTCGGGGTCGAGCTCGGGATCGGGCTCGGGGTCGAGCTCGGACACCGAGCCGAGCGCCACGACTGGCCACGCCACGCACGTCACCACCGCGGACAGCAGTGGATCGGGTGAGGCCAGCGAGGGACCCCCGCCGGTCACGTTCGACGTCGGGACGCCCGAGCTCGACCTCCCCGACCTGCCGCCGCCGCTGTGCCCGTGCGCGGAGAACACCGAGCGCATCCACGTGGTCACCACGACCGGCGAGCTCTGGGCGTTCGATCCCCCGACGCTGGAGTTCGAGTTGGTCGTCGACCTGATCGCCCTGCCCGGCTGCGCCACGCCGCAGTTCTTCTCGATGTCGCTCGATCGCGACGGACTGGCGTGGCTGCAGTTCAACGACGGCACGCTGCACACGCTCGACATCAACGCGCCGGTCGCCTGCAACAACCCGGGGTTCGTGCCGCCGCCCGAGCTGGCGATCACGAACTTCGGCATGGGCTTCGTGTCGGAGTCCGTCGACAACCCCTGCGACTCGTTGTTCGGGCATCGAATCAGTTTCGGCGGCATCGACAGCCCGGGCGTCGGCCTGCTCTTCGAGGTCGACACCGACGCCGTCGACGTCATCGGCTCGTACCCGACCGACTTCAACCGCGCGGAGCTGACCGGCACCGGCGACGCGCGGCTGTTCGCGTTCGTCGACTCGGTCCCGGCCAAGCTCGTCGAGCTCGACAAGAGCTCTGGCGCCACGCTGAGCCAGATCGATCTAATCGGGATCGACGCGTCGACGGCCTTCGCCTTCGCGGCCTACGGCGGCGACTTCTACTTCTTCACCGGCAGCGACTCGAACTTCAGCCGCAGCGAGGTGAACCACATCGACTACGACGACAGCGACGACAACGGCGAGCAGGACATCACCGAGATCATCCCCGAGGTGCCGTTCGATGGGTTGATCAGCGGCGCCGGGGTGTCGACGTGCGCCCCGAGCGAGCCTCCGCCGGCGTAGCGGCGGACGACGGTCACTCGAGGGTCGGCGATCACATGCAGGTCTGCAGCACCAAGTCGCAGGTCTGGCCCTTGGGGCAGTCGTCGGGCGAGTCGCATGGCGTGTGGCCCTCGACCGACAGCGCCGTCTGCTGGTGCGTGCGCACCAGGAACTCGACGCAGCCGGGCTCGATCTCGACCGAGTCGGACGTCTGCCGGTAGTAGTGCGCGACCGGGTAGCCCGAGATGCCGAACTCGAGGAAGGACGTGATGAGATCGGCGGGCACCTCGAGCGAGCCGGTGTCCGGCACCTCGCAGAAGAGCGTGACCGGGGTCAGGCCGTGCTGATCGACGTTGAGCGAGACGAACACCCGCGCCTCGCCGTCGCCCGCCGTCCACTCGACCGGCAGCGGCTCGTCGGCCGCGAGCGTGAGCATGTCCGCGGTGGGCTCGATCATCGTGACGCCGAGGCCGTGGAGCTCGAACGGCTCGTAGTCACCGCCCGCCGCGGTCAGCACGATCGGCGACGACGGATCCCACGCGGGGTGCGGGAGCTGGGTGTCGAAGTAGTTGAAGTTGGGCGGCGTGGGGTCGATGCTGACCGCCTGCAGGAGCCCCGAGACCTCGACGACGCCGACGTCGTGGTTGGCGGGATACGGGATGCAGGTGCCGTCGAAGTCACACGTCGTGCCGGGCGTGCACAGCGGATCGCAGAACGGGTTGTTGCGGCGCAGCAGCGTGCACCCTGCGCCCTCGCCCACCAGCTCGAGCACCGTGACCGGGACGACACCGTCGGCCACCGTGCCGCTGAACGCGGTGTAGTCGGCCTCGGCGAGCAGCGTGAAGCCGCCGACGCGGGTCTCGAGCGGGCACGATCCGTCGAGGACGATCGGCGTGTCGCCGGTCGAGTCGCCGCTGGTCGAGGTGTCGACCGCCTCGGTGGTCGTCGACGGGCCGGTCTCATCGATGCTCGTGGTCCCGGGACTGGTGGTCGTCGCCGAGGGATCGGTGCTCGTCGGTGCGCCGGTCGAGCCGCTCGAGGTCGAGCCGGTCTCGCCCTGGCTCGGGTCCTTGCTACCGCACGCGAAGGAGACGACGACGGCGCCGAGGATGGAGGATCGAAGCTGGCTCATGGATAACTCCTGGGCTTGTCGGTGACGCCGACCTGGACCTCGAAGAGGCGGTCGGCGCTGAAGTCGACGACGTAGAGGGTCTCACGATCCCAGCCGCCGATCCCAGATCCCCACTGCAGGTTGGGGAGGTCGGCGTCGGCGCCGAGTTCGTCCGATGGCGCGATGGCGGCGCCATCCGGCCACCTGCACCGCACCGCGGAGGGCGAGGGCTTGCCGCCGACGACGTGATCGCGCGAGGGCTCGAGCCCCAATAGCCTCTGGCAATCGGGCTGAACCGCGAGGCCGTCGCGGAGGTCTGCCGCCGGCGAGATCGAGAATCTCGGCGACGCCGACGACGGCCCGCGTCTCTGAGTAGGGCTGCGTCGTAGCGCCGGTGGTGTGTCTGTCGATCGACGCGGGACTAACTGTCGTCGTCGCCGCGTCGACGAAGGCCGCTTGCAGCAGGGTCGGCAGTCGTGGCTCCGTCACCGTCAGACTGACCCCCGCCCAACGCCCAGCCTCCGAGGACCCCACCGCCCACCACCGCGTGTCATCACCGCAACCGCCGGGTCGAGGGGCGCACATGCCCCTTCACGTCCCTCGTGCAGAGGCTCGGAGGTGGCTAGAGGATCGGCCAGAACCGTGCGGCGCCGCCACACGGTCGGCCAGACCCGCAGGAGGTCACCCTGGCTCGGGGAGTGGGGCACGAGGGCCGCCGAACTCGCACGCCGTTGTCACTGACGTTCAGCGACCGGCCGGCCGCGGTCGCTGTGCTTGCGGTGTGAGCCGAGGAGGGTACTAAGCGCCTTTCGCCGCGGCGACTTGGTCACGCAACCCAGCTCCCCAGTCCCTGAGGGCCACTCGGCGAGAATTCGGTGGGCCTCTGGGGAAAGCTCCCGGCTCCGCGTCGCAAGCCCAACCATACCGACGTCGAGCATGCTGCGTCGGGGGTAGCAAGCCTGACCCGCTGGCCAGCTTCGCTGCCTCCAGCACGAGCCCCCGGAGAGTTCGTCCCGTCCGTCGGTAATGCGGCACACGGTTCCAATCCGGCTCAGGTGTGCTATGGTGCATGCCGTGCCAAGGAAGGGTTATGACTGGGCCATCGGCGAACCACCTCCGACGCTGGAGGCGCATAGCCTTGCCAAACATGAGGTTCTCCGCAGGTATCTTCTAGCGTATGTCGCCGTACTGACCTCTAACCCGAAGGTCGAGCACTTCCGGCTCACCCTGGTTGACGGTTTCGCTGGAGGGGGCGCCTACATCAGCCGAGGAGGGGCGTCGTTGTCCGGGTCGCCGCTGATCATGCTCGATGCGATGCGGGAGGCGAGCGTGGCTGCTCAGGCGCTGCGAACGAAACAAGGCTTCCACCTGGACGTAGAGTATTTCTTCATCGAGCGCAAGGCTCAAGCCTTCGCATATCTCTGCAACGTTCTGAAAGAGCGAGGCTTCCGCCCGAATGACAAAAGATCGCACATCCATGCAATCAATGGAGACTTCATCGAGCACGCTGAGACAATCATTCAGTCAATAAAGTCTCGAGGGCGCGCACGCCGAGCGATATTCCTCCTCGATCAGTATGGATACTCAGAAGTTCCACTCTCTCTAATCCGTTACATTCTCACCAGTCTTCCTCATGCTGAAGTAATAATCACAATTGCAGCGGACTGGCTATTCGATTACATGCAAGACTCTCGCAGCTTTCGCGAGACTCTCCTGAGATCTGGGCTTAGCGAGGTCGAGAGCTCACTCGATGACATCCTTGTGGCAAAGAACACGCCGGCATGGAGACGCCTGGCGCAGAGCGCGCTTTCGGACGACCTCGCTCGCGGAAGCGGCGCGTCGTTCTACACTCCGTTCTTCATCGCATCTGAAGCATCCACAAGAGACTACTGGCTCGTCCATCTGTCAATGCACGCAAGGGCCCGCGACGAGATGACGAAACTCCACTGGGCGCTCAAGAACACGTTCCAACACTATGGCAGATCTGGCCTTCACATGCTGGGATACGCTCCATCTGAGGATCCCGCTGTTACGGGTCAGGCGAGTTTCGCCTTCGACGACGCAGCTGCGTCGGCCACACAAGACGCGCTGATGGAGGATATTCCGAAGGCGATCGCGAGCCTCGAGCACGATGGGACGTCATTCCAGAGCTTCTTCGAGTCGGTGTGCAACCACACGCCCGCGTCGCGCGAACACGTCGGTGACGTCGTGCGCGCACTTGGGCGCCTCGGCGAGATCGAACTCACCGACAAGGACGGCAAGCCGCGACGCGGCGGGGCTCGTGTCCTGGAGACGGATCTCGTTCGGCCCGCTCGACAGCTATTCCTCGACCGAGGACGAAAATGGCGCACGTGACGCACCCCGAGAATTTGCGCACGTCCGCCAGAGGTGCTACCGGAGACAGGAGGGCTTGCCATGAGCGACGGGAGCACGATCGAGTGGACCGACGCGACCTGGAACCCGGTCCGCGGGTGCACCAAGGTGTCCCCGGGATGCAAGCACTGCTACGCTGAGACCTTTGCCGAACGCTGGCGTGGTGTTCCAGATCACCCCTACGGCCAGGGCTTTGACCTTCGCTTGGTTCCTGACAAGCTCCCGGAACCGCTGGGTTGGTCACGTCCTCGCCTAGTCTTCGTCAACTCCATGAGCGATCTGTTTCAGCATGGTGTGCCAGATCACTACGTCCGGCTTGTCTTCGACGTCATGAACCTCGCAGACTGGCATGTTTACCAGGTACTAACAAAGCGAGCCGATCGACTTCGCGCGATAACGAACCGCTTCCCCAGTCCGCTCGTTGAGCGGCGGCATATATGGTTGGGAGTAAGTGTCGAGGATCGAAAGTACGGTTTGCCTCGTATTGACGAGCTACGGCGCGCTCGAGCTGGCGTTCGTTTCCTATCCGTCGAGCCGCTCCTTGAGGACCTGGGTACGCTCGACCTTGACGCGATCGACTGGGTTATCGTTGGCGGCGAGAGCGGGCCCGGCGCACGCCCGATGAAGAAGGAGTGGGTGCTCTCCGTTCGCGACCAGTGCGTCGCCGCTGGCGTCCCCTTCTTCTTCAAGCAATGGGGGGGGTTGCGCAAAAAGATTGCTGGACGCGACCTCGACGGCCAGACCTACGACCAGGTGCCATTCACCGTCGACGAACTTGAAGCACCGCCCCGAATCGAGCGTGCGCGCCGCGCGGTGAGGGTCAGCGAGCTAGTGGACGGCGCTCGGTAGAACAGGCGTCCCGCGATCAGTCCTCGATCAGCGCCGGCCGTGTCCGCTCGATCGCGGCGACGTTCCCCGCCGCGTCGCGCAGCGTGACCCGCAGCGTCGCGTCCTGCGGCACGCCGCCGAGCCCCACCTCGACGGTGCCGACCGTCGCGCTCGGGACCGGCAGATCCGTCCACGCCGCGCCGTCCTGCGACCAGCGCACGACCAGCGCATCGGCGTCGATCCCCGCGCCGACGTCCGTCATGCCCACGACCAGCGTGTCGGGAGCGGCGGCGTCGATCCGCGCGACGACGATCGGCTTGGCCGCGTCGCCGCGCGCCTCGGCGCCGAAGGACGCCCCGAGATCGATCCACCGCGCCAGCGTGCGGAGCTCCGCAGGTGTGATCGCGCTCGGGTGATCCGCGCCGAAGTCGACGTCCTCGCCGTCCGGGAAGTCGGCGTCGGTGCGGCCATCCAGCCGCGCGTTCGCGGCCTTCCAGTAGAGCAGGCTGCCGCGCGCCGCGAGGAACCGGACGAAGCGCGACAACTGGGGCTTGCGCAGCACGCCCGGCACCGTCTGCTGCTCGGGCGGCACGTACTGCTGCGGATAGTCGGCGGCCAGTCGCCACCACGTCGACCCCGTCTCTCCGCCGGGCAGATCGAGCGGGAGGCCGGCCGCGGGCGCGTCACCGCCGTGGCACTCGACGCAGCGGCTCTGCAGGATCGGCCACACGTCGCGCTCGAACTCCCAGGTCGCCCCGAAGCCCGCGACGGTCTCGGTCTCGACCGCATCGCCGCCGCCACCGGCGAGCAGCTGCACCGTACCCTCGCCCGCGAGCAGCGGTGGCTGGCCCGCGGCGGCGGTCTCGTCGAAGCGCAGCGCCAGGCCCGATCGCACGTGGCAGCCGCCGCACGTCCGGTCCTCGCCGGGCCGCAGCGAGAACGGCACCTGCGACGACGACAGGCTGCGGCCCTCGCAGTCGAGGCCCCCGACGAGCAGCGGCGTGTCGGCGGGCACGCGCACGCGAAAGGACGTGTCGGGATCCCCGAGGGGATCGAGCACGGGCACGCCACCGTCGAACTTGCGCACCGGCAGCTCGGCGAGCACCACCGCGCGGTGGCCCAGCGCGTTGAAGAGGGTCTGCGCGTCGCCGGTGCCCTCGCCGCTGCCATCGTCGCGTCGGTTCGCCATGAGCGCGGTGATGCGGACACCACACACGTCGTCGTCGACCCAGTCGGAGGTCTGCGCGCCCTGCAGCGCCCAGTGCAGCTCGCTGCCGAACAGGTTGCCCTCGAAGCTGCGGGTCTCGTGCTGCAGCAGCGACGAGCCGCCGAGCAGGGCGAACGGGGTCGCGAGCGGGAGCGCGTCGCTGGGCACGGCGCGGCGGTGCGACGACGCGATCGGATCCGGCGTCGCCTGCCCGTGCAGCGCCGCGAACGGGCGGACGGGCGTCGGCATGAACTCGTGGAACTCCGGCGTGTCGACGACGACGTCGAGCGCCGCGGGGTGCTCGATGCCCGACGCGAGGCCGCGGTAGATGCCGGCGTCGCAGCCGGGGTTGTCGCGCCCGAGCCACTCGAGGGCGTTCAGTGGCGCGAGGCCGTACGCGCCGCTGGTCGCGGGCGGCGGAGGGTATCCGTAGAGCGCGGTGTCGCCGTTGTTCGCGTTGTTGCTGCAGGCGCCCTTCACCCACGTCACCAGCATCGCGAAGCCGGGCTCGCCCACCGGATCGCGGAGGAACCCGGCGTGCGCGAGGGGATCGGCGTAGCCGGGCACGCTGAGCTCGGGCGCCGGCATGCTCGCCGAGAAGCCGTAGCCCTGGCCGGCCCACGGCGCCAGATCGACCATGTCGCTCGGACGGAACACGTCGGCGGGATCGACGGTGTGGGGCGCTGGGCCCTCGCGTCCCTCGGGGTCCGGCGCGAAGGCCCGCAACGCCCCGGCGCCCGACACGTCGCCACCCTCGACGAACACCAGGCGACCATCGCCGAGCTGGGCCAGACCCACCGCCGCGCTGTGCTCGAACGCGCCGACGACCAGGTGCGTGTGCTGTCCGAACAGCGCGGTGAAGCGCGCGCCGTCCGGGTCCTGCGCGTAGACGTGGTGGATGTTGGGCAGCGCCCCGGGGGACCCCGGCGCCCCGTTGGTGTAGCGGTACGGCAGCATGCCGATGCGCTGGGTCGCGACCACCGCGACGCGTCCGTCCACGAGCTGGAGCGGCGCGCGGCTCGACGTCATCGTGTGCGCGCCGAGCCGCACGACGTCGCGACCGTCGAGGTCCATCGCCCAGACGTCGGTGACCTCGGCGTCGCCCGCCGACTGGCCGCCGCCGGACCGCACGACCGTCGCGAGCTCGCCGACGACGTTCGCGGTGAACATCAGCCGCCCGTCGTGCAGGAAGCTCGGCGCGCGCCGGAGCTCGCCCTCGGCCCCTTCGGCGATCACCGCCTCGCCGGTGACGAGATCGACGATGTGGATGTCGCCGCGCACGGGGGACAGCGCGGGGTTGGGCACGGTCGCGCCCTGGCTCGCGTTGCCCTCGTCCGCCGCGGGATCGAGGGCCTGGGCCGCGACGTTCTCGGAGTGGTGGCCGATGGAGCCGTGCAACACGGCGAACGCCACGCGCGTGCCGTCGTGCGACACCGCGGGATCGATCGCCGCGCACGAGTCGGCCTCGGTGGATCCCGTCGTGCAATCGAAGAGGATCGACTCGGTGCCGTCGTCGTCGCGCAGCACCAGATCGCACGGTGCGAGCACGCCCGCGGTCCGCAGCGCGCTGGGTAGCACGTCGTAGACGTCGGTGTGGTGGAACGTCCGGGTCGCGGACACGACCTCGCCGTTCTTCGTGACGTCGGCGGTGACCTCGAGCGGCGTGCGCGTCCGCGGGCAACGCACGTACACGAGGCCGCTCGGTCCGTCCGCGCCGTCGGTGTCGACCGCCGCGCCCGAGCTCGCCGCCGACGAGTCGGTGCCCGACGCCGACGCGCCGCCCGACGCCGACGCGCTGCCGTCGGCGAACGGGTGCAGATCGCCGCAACCGACGAGCACCAGCGCCGCGAGGCCTCGGGCCAGATCCCGCATCGGGGATCGAGCATACACCAAGGGTGGCGTCAGCCCGGCGGCGGGGCGCAGAGGTCCGCGGGTCGCAGCCAGTCGAGGGCGTTGACCCACAGCTGCGTGATCTCCGGCATCGACGACCACTCGGAGTCGTACTCGATCCACTCGTCGCCCCACACGAAGACCTTGCCGTCGCCGAAGCTCCGCGCGCGGGCGACGGGGCCCTCGGACAGCTGGCCGACGACGTCGCTGACGCCGGCGTTGGTCTCGGTGACCGCGAAGCCGCCAGCGAAGGTGACCGACGTCAGGCCGGCGCCGATCGGGTGCGGCGGGAAGTCGGTGACGGGCCCGTTCAGCAGCGGCCCCGCGTACGCGAGCTCGAACGCCGCGAGCAGGCCGTTGGGCCAGGTCTGCGCGGACGTCGGGTCGGCGGTGTGCCCGGTCATCGCCATCAGGCCGCCGCCGCCCTCGACCCAATCGGAGAACGCCGCGGCCTCGGCCGGGGCATACGCCCGCGACAGCTGATCGATGATGATGACGTCGTACGCGGCGAGGGTCTGCGCGTCGACGACGGCCGGATCGATCCGCTCGGTGCTGGTGCCCTGCAGGTTGAGCCACATGACGAACTGCGACGACGCGAGCGATCCCGGCTGACCGAACAGCGCGATCTCGAGGCAATCGCAGATGCCGTCGCCGGCCGCGTCGATGTCGTCGACGAACCCGTTGCAGTCGTCGTCGATGCCGTCGCAGGTCTGCTCGTCGGCGGACACCGGCGTGCAGTCGACGCCGGTCGCGGTGGCGTCGCCGAGATCGAACACCGGACCATCGCCGCTGCCGTCGGAGCTCGGGTCGGTGGTGTCCGCGGTGCTCGCGACCGTCCCGTCGCTCGTGGTCGACGCGCCGGTGGTGCTGCCCTGCGTGTCCCCGACGGATCCGATCCCGGTCATCGCGGGCGTGTCGTCGTCCGACGGGCTCGCACAGCCGACGACCAGGATCAACGCGACCGGGGCACGACTCGCCATTGCCCGCGAGCCACCGCCGTGCGTCATGGTGTACGCCACGTCAGGCCTTCGAATCGCGCGAGGTCGGTGTCGTTGCTGTCCCAGGTGCAGCCGAGGTCGATCGCCAAAGCAGCGTGGTAAGCAACCGCGACGAGCCCACCCACGAGCGCGTGTTTCCGGCATAGGTCGGCGAAGATGCCGTAGTGGCGTGGCCCGGGTCGAACCAGTCGACACGTGGGACGCGCGGTGATCTGGTCGACGAACTCGAGTGCGACCTCGGTCGTCGATGGTACCTTGAAGATGCGACGGCTGGTGACCACCCGCAGGAAGCCGGAGATCACCAGCTCGGAGATCGCAAACGGCTGCGTACCGGTAGCCCTCTCCGTCAGCCATCGGGCGTTCTCATCGTGGCGCTCGGCATCGACGCGATGCGCGTCGACCAGCACGTTGACGTCGGGCAGGAACATCAGCGACCCGCCCGGAGCAGCGACGCGGCGTCATCGTCCTCGAGCACGCGCGCCGCTCGATCGAGATCGATGCCGTCGCGCACACCCCCGCCGTCGAACGTCACCAGGCGGAACTCCGGTGCCTCCGGCGGGTTCGTCTGCGCGTGCAGCGCCGAGCGCACGAGCCCTTCGATGAACGCGGAGACGCTCACGCCCTGCGCCGCCGCCCGACGCCGAACGTCACGCGCCAGGCCGTCGCTCAGCGAAATCGTGGTGCGCATGACATCACTGAATACCACCCGCGCAATCAGTGATGCAATCGATGGTGATGCAACCGGTGGTCGGGCTCCGCTCGGTCTCCCGATGAGCTCGGCCACTCACCCCGCGCAGGTCGAGACCACCGGGTTCGGCAGCTCGCCGACGATCGGCGTGAACGCGAAGGTCGACCCGGCCAGATCCAGCATCAGCGGCGCGGTCACCATCCCAGTCGCGGTGCCACACCACAGCTCGCGGCCGAAGACGTCGCCCTCGATCGCGACCTCCGTGACGAGGTCGCTGCCGGTGATGGGATTGCTCTGCCCCGTGATCTGCAGGACGCCCAGGTCGATCGCGAAGCTGCCGTCGGCGGCGATGACCGTGTTCGCGACGAAGGGATCGCCGATGGGCTCGCGCGGCGTCGTGGTGCTCAGCACGTCGAGCGACAGCGGCTGCAGCTCCATCGCCACCGCGCCCGTCGCCGGATCGTGCACGACCTTCGCCCGCCACTGCAGCGGCGTCGCGGGGGCGATGACCGCGGCCAGCGCCAGCAGATAGTCCCCGCTGAGATCCGGCCCGGGCTCGGGGATCGGCGTGCCGGTCGCGACGTCGGCGACGTCGTCGGTGGTCGGCTGCGGCACACCGGTGTCCGAGGACGCGTCGCCGCCCGACTCCGACGCCGAGCCCGAATTGGTGCCCTCCGGGTCGATGACCGGGCCGCAACCCACACCGAGCACCACCACCATCATCCACCCACGACATGCCATGGTCTGCATGCTAGCGCGGTGCATCCAGCGCTGCCAGGGCCGACCGACGATCACCGGGGCCGCGGTGCTACGATTCCCACCGCGCATGCTCGCCTCCGTGGACGACGACGCCGACACGGCCGCGCTCGGCCTGCCGGCCGCCGAGGCGCAGATGCGGGACCGCCTCCGCGCGAGCCTGTTCGGTACGCCCTGCGAGCCGGTGCGCCGCGGGCGATACGTCGTGCTCGGCGTGCTCGGGCGCGGCGGCCTCGGGGTCGTCCACGCGGCCTATGATCCCGAGCTGGATCGGAAGGTCGCGCTCAAGCTCGTCGATGCGCGCGCGCCGGGGGCCGAGCGGCTGCGTCAACGGCTGCGCCGCGAGGCCCAGGCGCTGGCTCGACTGTCGCACCCCAACGTCGTCGCCGTGCACGACGTCGGCCTCGACGGCGACGAGGTCTACGTGGCGATGGCGCTGGTCGAGGGCAAGACCCTCGGCGCATGGCTGACCCACGGCAACCCATCGTGGTCGGAGATCCGCGACGTCCTCGTCGGGGTCGCGCGTGGACTCGAGGCCGCGCACCGCGTCGGGCTCGTGCACCGCGACGTCAAGCCGGCCAACGTGATGGTCGACGCCGACGGCCGGGCCCACGTGCTGGACTTCGGCCTGGCGCGCGAGGTCGGTGACACGCGCGACCTCGCGGGGCGCCCCCACGACGCGGGATCGATGCTCACCGAGGCCGGCGCGCTGCTCGGCACGCCGCCGTACATGGCGCCCGAGCAGCTCGACGGCGGAACGATCGATGCCCGCACCGATCAATGGGGCCTGTGCGTCACGGCGTACCAGTGCCTGTTCGGCGCGCGGCCCTTCGCCGCCGACTCGATCGCGGGTCTACGCGCGCGCGTGCGGCAGCCCCCGCCGCCGCCCACCCCCGGTGCGGTGCCGCGGTGGCTCCACCGCGCGATCGAGCGCGGCCTGCAGCCCGATCCTGCGGCGCGGTACGACGACATGGCCGCGCTCGTCCGCGCGTTCGAGGCCGATCGGCACTCGCGGCGGCGCCAGTGGTTCGCCCTGGGCGGCGCCGTGGCGCTCGCGGCCACGAGCGCCGCGATCGCGGCGATGATCGCCGCGAACACGCCCGATGCCGACCTGCTCGCGCGGATCGAGCAGCTCGAGCACGAGGCGCGCGAGGCCGCGGCGGCCCGGCACTTCGTCCATCCGTCGCCGACCGCCGCGGATCAGGAGACCGCGCTGCAGGCCGTCGTCGCCCTCGAGCAGCTCGGCGACCACGACGCGCGCGCCCGGGCGCTCGCGCTGCGCGAGGAATTCGCCGCCGAGCTCGGCGCGCTGGGGGACGCCTACTGGGGCCTGCCCGAGGGCCGCGGCTACGCGGCGGACTTCTACGCCGCATCGCTGCTGTTCGTGCCCGACGACGCCGAGGCACGGGCCCGCGCGCTGCAGACCGACGGCCAGCTCGCGGTGCTCCGCGACCGGGCCACGCGCGGCGACTTCACGGCGCCGGAGCTCGAGGGCGCCGCGGTGCTCGCGACGCTCGCCGATCCGGCCGAGGCCGCCGCGCCGGCGCAGGCCCTCGAGCGGGCGCGGCGATTGTTGGCAGAGCGCGATCGTCTGCCGTTCCTCGCGCGGGATCCGATCGCGGCCCCGACGGTCGCGACGGCGCCGACGCCGATCGTGCCGACGCCGATCGTGCCGACGTTGGACGCGAGCGCAGAATCGCCGAGCTCGCCACCGGTCGTCACCACGCCGAGTTCCGCACCCGCCGACAGCGACGCACGCCCGCGCGCCCGCACGTTCGCCGCCGACGGCTGGTCCGCGCTGCGCCGCGGTGACGAGCGGGCCGCCGAGGCCGCGTTCCACCGGGCGCTCGACGCCGATCGCCGCGAGCCCGCCGCGCTACGCGGGCTCGCCGAGCTCCACTTCGATCGCGGCGAGTACCAGCGCGCCCTCGACTTCGCGACCAAGGCCGCCGCGGCCGCGCCGAAGGACGCCCGCGCGCACCTGCAGCTCGGCGACGCGGCGTTCAAGGTCCTGCGCTACGCCGAGGCCCGACGCGCCTATCGCCGCGCCGCGGAGCTCGGCAGCGCCGACGCGACGCGGGCGCTCGCGAAGCTCGACGCGCTGCAGGCCGAGTGACGGCCGCGCACGGTGGCCGATCGGTCGGTGCGATTCGTCGGCCATCGTCGGGATCGAAACTCCGTGCGTCCACACTTCGCCCAGCAAGCGGCTCGTGTGAGCCCGCCGCTCGAACAGGACGTCACCATGACAACTCGTACCCATCGTCCCTCCCCCACCTCTGCCCTCCTCGCCCTGGGCATCCTCTGTGCACCGCTCGGCTGCGACGCGCCGCCCGACGACCTCGACCTGAATGCGGTCGACGGCCTCCAGGTCCGCTCCTACGATCCCGATGCCATCGCGGGCACCTTCACCGTCGGCGGCGCGACGATCGAGTTCAGCCTCGAGCGCGACGCCGCCACCCGCACGGCCCTCATCACCGACGACGACGGCGAACCCCTGCTCGAGTCGATCGCAGAGCCGGGCCACGAGGTCGTGACGCTGTTCGGCGGCCGCGCGGTCTTGTCGGGCAACCCCGGCGAGGCGCCGCAGGTCGACGGTGACGAGACCGCCCACGACGATCTCGTCGGCCGCCCCGAGGGCCGCGCCATCGCGGAGCTGCACGCCGCGCTCGAGCAGGCCGGCGTCGACCCGTCGCTGCTCGGCGGGCCCGACGAAGCCGCCGAGACGCCGCGCCTGCACTACGACGGCAGCTACTGGAACCTGTGGCCCAACGAATCGTATGTCGTCGGCACCTGGGGCTGGTTGACGTATACGCACATCGGCATGCGCATCGGCAGCGCCGTGTCCGGTCCACCGTTGCTCTGGGGGTGCGTGGAATTCCAGGCCGGCTTCGCGCCGTGGGACTACGTCTGCGGTCCGTCCGGCAAGGAGAACCTCCAGGCCCGGCAATTCTGGGGGGCGATCCTCACCATCCACAACTATCAGACGTCGCACGTGATGCGCGTGCGCACGTACTGACCGCAATTCGCCCGCGGGCCGCGTGGTTACGGGATCACGATGGGCAGCCCGGGCGACACCGTGCCATCGGCGACGACGACGAACACCCACGCGTCGTCGCCGGGGGCGAACCCTGTGGGGTGCAGCTCTGCGGTGATCTCCGACGACTCCCACGCCTGCGCCGGCTGCGGGCTGCGGATCCGCGCCGCATCGAACTCGGCCGCGTCCGCGATCACCACCCGGGCCGGCGTCGTGTCGATCCAGTGATCGTCGTACCAGATCGAGAGGCCGTCGCTGCGCGGGACGTCGACGTGATAGTCGATCCCGATCACGAGGTACGAACAATCGAGCCGCTGCCGCGGATCGTCGCGCAGCTGCAGGTCGTGCAGATCGAAATTGCGGTGACCATCGACGTGGGTCACATAGGCGCCGTCGGCCTGGCCGGGCTCGTCGAGGCGGTAGTAGGCCTCGACCTGCACCCACGTCTCGGGGGCGATCGAGGCCGGCGCACCCGCGCCGAAGGTCTCGCCCACCCAACCCTCGTAGACGGAGCCGTCGGCGCGGATGATGCCCCCCTGCACGAAGGCGAGCGGTGCGTCGCTGCCGTCGCCGTCGGGGTAGTAGCTCTCGTAGTACTTGGGCAGCGCGCCGTAGCACGGGCTGCCGTTGGCGCCGGGCACCTCCATGCCCGCGCGATTGAACTTGAGCTGTCGGACACGGCCGATGCCGTGGGTCGCGAAGCGCAGGCGGTAGGTGACGTAGAGCTCGGTGGCCGCGAAGCCGTGGATCGCGACGTGGGGGAACGACTCGCGGATCCCCGCGTCGTCGGGCGTACCGTGGCCGGTCTGGTGGAGCAGCGATCGATCACCGCTCGCCGCCGTCGCGTCGTCGACGGTGACGGTGCCGCCGAAGCCGCCGTAGCCGTGATAGCCGAAGTCCGTCGGCGCGGTGCCCGGGGCCTGCGCGTCGAACGACTCGAAGTGCAGCGGCGCCGCCTGGGCCTTGGTGCCGAAGCCGCAGCCGCGCACGACGATCGTCTCGCCGTCGAGCGCGGCGTCGACGAGCTGCAGCGGCGCGTCGGGATCACAGGGCACGGCAGTGCCGCCGTCGCTGCTGTCGGCAGGCGACGATCCGCTCGACTCGGCGCCGGACGCCGCGGTGCTCCCCTCGCCCGCCGAGTCCGGCGGTTCCGACGTCGTGCCGCCGCCGGAGACGGTCGCCGACGCACCGGTGGTCGAGCCGGCGCTCGGCCCCTCGTCGGCCGCGGCGCCGCACGCCACCAGCGTGGAGAGGAGAAGGGACGCAATCGCGGTGTGATGCATGGAGTTCACCCCGCGAGGCAGCCGACCGGTTGCGTCGAGATCACGACGTTGTCGTAGCGCACCAGGTTCGGGGTCTCGGCCGGCACCGGGCCATTGTTGAAGTGGTTGTAGCTGTCGAGCGAGAAGGTGTTGATGTGCAGCTCGGGCACGGTGCGCCAGATGAAGCCGTCGAAGTGGCCGTGGTGCACGCCCTCGAACCAGAAGTCCGCGAGTCCGTCGTCGCTCGCCGGGTCGTTGAGCGTCATGCCGTACTCGACGCACTGCCACTGCCCCGGGACGATCTCCGGCGGCGGCTGCATCGTCGAGTCGAAGTAGTTGCCCCAGAAGTCCCCCGCGCCGTCGGCGAGCATGTTCACGAAGTACGCGTAGAAGTGGTGCGTCGCGCCGTCGCCGACCGTGCCGTTGGGTTCGAAGTTGAGGACGAAGAAGTCGTCGCCCGACGGCTTGATGCCGGCGGTGCCGAAGGCGCCCCACGGCGGCGACATCGAGCCCGACAGGACCGGCCCGTGGCTGCCGCCCGTGTTGTCGTAGCTCGGGTCGTACTGCACGTCGAAGCGGATGTAGATCTCGTCGGTGTCGGGGAAGACGTAGATCAGCTTCGAGCTCTGCAGCTCGCCGTAGGTCGCGAGTTCGACGACGGTCTCGCCGACGCCCGGCACCGCGGCGCCGGCGGGGAAGCGCACGTCGCCGCCGTCCTCGAGCCACGCCGGATCGGCCCCGCCCTCGAAGTCATCGCAGAAGATCACGCCCGGCGAAGCGCACAGCGCCTCGAAGCTCGGCGCGTCGCCCGGACCGGTGCTGTCGGCCGCGGTGGGATCGTCCGTCGTCGCCGCGTCGGTGGGATCGTCCGTCGTCGGCGCGCTGGGATCGACGCCGTCGTCGCTCGACGACCCACCGCCGCTGCCCTCCGTGACATCGACGGAGGCGACGCTGGGATCGGAGCCGCCGTCGCCGAGGGTCGGGTCGGACGGATCGTCGCTGCCGCACGCGGGCGCCAGGGCGCAGAGGAACCAGACGGAGGATCGGCGAAGGCCCATGGCGGACAAGACCCGCGAGCGGCCCGGCGGTTCACGGGCGCGACGAATTCCCCGTCAGAACCGCAGGACGGGCCCCGCGGGGCCCTGGGCCACGCGCCGGCCGAACCGGCGGTGGCGCGCGAGGATCAGGCCCACCGTGACCAGGACCGCGCCCGCGACCGTGACCGCGATGCCCGGCGCACGGGTGGCGAGCACGAACGCGCAGTCGCCATCGGCGTCGATCTGATCGCCGCTGCAGCGGGTCCGATCGTCGCGGCCGTGGACGCCGATGAGCGTGGGGCCGACAACGAGCGCCGCGGCCCCGATGCCGACCATCGACCAACCGCCCGCGCGCAGCCGAGATGCGCGGCGCGAGGCCGGCGCGACAGCCAGCTCGAGGGCCGCGTGCGTGCGCAGGCCCGCGGCGCCCTCGACGACGCGCTCGGCGGTCACGTGACCCGGCAGCGTCACGCGCACGCGGTGGGTCCCCGGCGCGACCGGCAGCTCGAGCGGCGTGGTGCCGACCTCGACGTCGTCGACGAACGCGCGGGCCCCCGGCGGATCGGTGGTGACGACGAGGATCGGTGCGTCGAGGGAGAGCGCGTCGAGTCGACCGCGGAGCGCCGCGGCCTGGGCTGCGACCAGCGCCTGCACCTCGCCGAAGCCGCACACCGCGCAGCTCTCGCGGGCCGAGAGGATCAAGCGCGCCTCGGCGTCGTAGACCTCGAGCGTCACCACCCAGTCGCGACGCGCGACGCTGGTGCGCAGGACGACCACGCGCTCGGCCCGGGCCTCGGTCGCGAGCGCGCGCAGACACGCCGCGTCGGTGCACGACCGCGCCACGCGGACCGGCGCGAAGCCAGACTCGGTGAGCGCATCGGTGAGCGCGACGGCGAGGGCGTCGCGGCGGTGCGCGTCGAGCTCGCCCGCGACGCTCGGGTCGGGCACGACCACCGACGAGGGCGCGGCGTGCAGCGGCGCCGAGACCAACGCGAGGGTCGAGGCCAACGCGATGCGCCTAGTAGCGGACATGGATCTCGTCGATGCGGATGACGGCGCTGGGATCCCACGCGGCTCCGATCGCGAAGCCGAACAGGCCGCCTGTCGACTCCGCCGCGGGGATCGGCGCGTCGCCGCGCAGGAAGGCGCGCAGCGGCCACTGCAGCACGCGGTAGTCGGACGACGGCCGCACCGTCCACGCCTGGTAGTAGCCCGAGCACGCCGGGCACTGCTCGGCGCTGCACGGCGCGGCCGGGCAATCGGCGACGCACGCGTCGCACACGGTGCCGAAGCGCAGCCACGCGTTGGCCCAGTACGGCGTGTTCGCGGTGTCGGCCGCCAGGGCGAGCTCGACGTACGCGGTCTTCTCGTACGCCGTGCCGAGATCGAGCGGGATCGCCATGCCCTGCAGCCGCAGGTTCTGCCAGCACACCGGCGTGACGCCATCGCACTCGGGATCCTCCTGCGGCCGGTACTCGAGGTACGCCGTGCCCGCGTGCGCTCGGCTCGGATCCTCGACGAGCGCGAGTCGATCGGGGAGCACGTACCCGGCCACCGCATCGGCGAACACGACGATGTCGCCGACCGGCGGCGGCGGAGTGCGCTCGGTCGCGATCGCGGTCGCGTGGACGCAGCCGAAATCGTCGATCGCGATGAGGCGCGCGGCGTAGTCGGTGTCGGGCGTCAGCGCATCGATCACCGTCGCGCGGACCGGATCCTCGCCGGTCGTGCCCGGCAGCTCGAGGAACCCGAGCTCGGGGTTGTCGTCGCGCGTGATGACGCGGACCTCCGCGCCGCCCGCCTCGAGCGCGGCCGCGCTGCCGGCCAGCTCGAGGCGGAACTCCTGCAGCGTGTCGGTGGTCCCGAGCTCGACGCTCCACTCCCAGCGGATGTGATTCGGGGTGCTCCACGCCGCGTGCAGGTCCGCGACCCGCACGCGCGGCGTGCAGTCCCCGGTCGCGCCGCCCTCGAGCGTGCCGCCGACACCTTCGGTCGCCGGCCCGTCGAACGCGGGGTTGGGCACGCACGCGGCCGCGACGACCATCGCGACGACCATCGCCGATCTCACCCGCACGGCGTGCGGGCGCGCGCGCGTCGGATCTCGGGCAAGCACCGCGTTCGACCGTAGCACGTCACGCGACGACGAGGGCGCGCAGCGATCGGGCCCAGGCGTCGAGGTGCTCGTCGTCGTCCGGCACGCCCGACGCCAACGCCGCGGCCAACGCCTCGCGCAGCCGCTCGCGCGCGCGCATGAGCCGGGTCTTCACCGTGCCCTGCGGCAGCTCGAGCAGCTCCGCGAGCTCGGCGGTGCTCATGCCTTCCCAGTAGTGGAGCTCGATCGCCAGCTGCAGCTCGAGCGGCAGGCACCGCAGCGCCTCGAGCAGCGCGCGATCGTGCTGCCGCTGGGCGAGCACCACGCTGGGCGACGGCTGCAGATCGGCGATCGACACCGACATCGCATCGAGCTCGACCTGCGGCCGCACCGATGCGTAGTGCTTGTACAGCTTGCTCCGCGCGACCCGCAGCAGGTACGTGCGGAACGCCGCACCGTCGCGCACGCGGTCGCGCGACTCGACGCAGGCCAGGAACGTGCGCTGGATCAGCTCCTCGGTCTCGTCGCCAGCCTTGTTGCGGAAGAACCGGCTGAGCAGCCCGATGTGGCGCTCGAACAGCGCGCGGCCGGCCGTGGGATCGCCGGCGCGCCAGGCCTCGAGCAGTTCGGCGTCGCTGGTCACGCGGGAGCAGCGTACCGCAGTTCGTCGCGCGGTCGCGGAGGTCACCACCGGACGCGGACGTCGTCGATCCGGACGACCGCGCCCATGGGCCACCAGCCACCGATCCCGAACTCGTGCAGGCGGATCATCGCGGTGTCCACGGCCGCGCCGCCGCGGCCGACGAAGACGCGCAGGGGGACCTGGAGCACCCGGTAGTGGCCGTCGCGGCGCAGGGCGAAGGGCGCGAAGTGGACGACGTCCTCGATCGGCACGTCGCCGTACCACAGGCGCAGCTGGCTCCACCAGCTCGTGCTGCCGCCGTCGACCGCGACCGCCAGCTCGAGGAACGCGGTCGTCGCGACGCTGCCGGGGCCGAGCGGATCGAGCGCGAGATCGAGGCCCTGCCAGCGCAGGTTCGCGTAGCAGTCACCGCCCGCACACGCCGAGGTGAACTGCAGGTGCCTCGCGCCGCTGAACGGCGCGTCGTCGGCGAGCTCGAGCTCGGCCGGCAGCGGGAAGCCGCGCGGTCGCTCCTCGTCGAAGACCGTGATCGCGTGGACCGGCGCGACGGCGGTGAGGATCCCGGCGGGCTCGCTGCACGAGCGTAGGCCCGCAGTGTCGATCGCGCACAGGCGCGCGAACACCTCGCGCTCCGGCGGGTGACCGTCGGTCGTCGTCGCGATCACCGGCTCGACACCGCCGGTGCGCGGCAGCAAGAAGTGCCCGAGCTCGGGGTTGTCGAGGTGGGTGAACACGCGGCAGCCGGGCGCGGTGCCGTCGATCAAGTCGCGCTCGCGTGGACAGGTGGTCAGCTCGAACGCCCGCAGCGCGTCGGGCGGACCGTCGGCGCGCCACTGCCAGCGCACCTGCTCGGGGGTCGCCCACGCCGCACGCAGCTCGCTCACCGCGATGGCTGGGTCGGGCGAGGGCGTCGCGGCGAACGTCCCCGCCGCCAGGGCGACCGCGCCGACGCCGAGGGCGACGAGCGGTCCCCGCGGTCGGCGATGCGCGGCCACCAGCGCGTCGACGAACGCGTCCACGTCCGGATGGCGTCGACTGGGATCGATCGCGAGCGCGCGACGCAGCACCGCCATCGTGCGCGTCGGGATCCCTTCTGTCGGCGCGAGGCGGCCGGCGAGCACCGCCTCGCGCAGCGCGGCCACGTCGTCGCCGGCGAACGCGGGGCGGCCGGCGAGCAGCTCGAAGCACGTCACCGCGAGGCCCCATTGATCCGTGCGCCCGTCGACGGCCGCGCCCAGGAATTGCTCGGGGGCCATGTACGCCGGCGTGCCGAGCAGCGCCCCGGTCGCGGTGAGCCCCACGGCCGCGTTCGTCCCCGACGCGGCGGCGCCGGACGAGGCATCGGCCCACGCCAGGCCGAAGTCGACGACGCGGGCCACCCCGGCGCCGTCGACCAGGATGTTGCTCGGCTTGACGTCGCGATGGGCGATGCCGGCGGCATGGGCCGCCGCGAGACCGCGTCCGGCGTCGGCGATCACCGCGACGATCTGGGCGCGACTCTGGGTCCGCGCCCGCGCCCACTGCGACAGCGTCGGGCCGTCGATGTACTCCATCACCAGGAACATCGGATCGGCGTCGACATCGACGTCGTGGACCGCGACGACGTTGGGGTGCCGCAACCGCGCGAGCGCCTGGGCCTCGCGTCGCATCCGCGCGCGGTCGTGGGCGTGCATCGCCGCGCCGAGCGTCCGCGCGATCGACTTCACCGCGACGAGTCGATCGAGCTCGGGGTCGTGGGCGAGGTAGACCACGCCGACGCCACCGCGACCGAGCTGTCGGATGACGCGGTGACGCCCGAAGCTCGGCATCGCCTCGGCGCCGAACAGCGCCAGGGCCACGCGCGACAGCTCCTCGCGCTCGCCGGGCGTGGGCGCGGCGGCCTCGACCACACGCTGCTCCAGCTCCGACATGACGTCGATGCTAGCATCGGCGCGGTGTCGGGATCGGCCGCCAGCGATGGGGACCTGCTGCTCGCATGGCGCAGCGGCGACGCGGTCGCGGGTCGAGCGCTCTTTGCGCGACACAGCGCCGCCGTGCAGCGGTTCTTCCGCGGGGTCCTCGGTGCCGAGCGCGAGGATCTGATCCAGCAGACCTTCCTCGCGTGTCTCGAGTCGATCGATCGACTGCGCACCGCGGCCAGCTTTCGCACGTTCCTGCTGTCGATCGCGCGGCACAAGCTGTACGACCACCTCTCGCGTCGCGCCGGCGTCGGCGCGCGGTTCGATCCGCTGATCTCGACGGCGATGGAGCTCGGCGCCGCGTCACCCAGCCAAGTCGTCGGCGATCGCCTGCGTCACGATCGCGTGCTCGAGCAGCTCCGGCACCTGCCCATCGAGCTGCAGCTGGTGATCGAGCTGCACTACTGGGAGGAGCTCGACACCGCCGCGATCGCCGAGATCCTCGACATCCCGCGGGGCACCGTCAAGACCCGACTCATGCGCGCCCGTGATCAGCTGCGGGTTCGACTCGGGCCCGAGCTCGACGACGACGGGGCGCGCGACGGATCGCTGCGGGCCCTCGGGGCGCGGCTCGGCGAGCCGTCCGGCGATCTCGGCGATCATTGATACGGCCCCAGGCTCCACGCCTCGGGGTCGCGGGGGATGCCATCGAAGTCGAGGATCGCGAACGGCGACGGTGTGCCGGCCCCCTTCACCGGGCTCGACGCCTCGGGGTGGAAGTCGTTCGCGGCCGGATCGGCGAGCAGCGGGTCGGCGCCGATCGGATCGACCTCGCCGTCCGGCGGCGCCCCGGCGCCGAACCAGAGGTTGTCCTGACCCGCCACCGCCGTCCCAGTGGCGAGGTACGGCACGCCATCCCGCGTCGAGACGAAGACGTTGTTGCGCAGATCGAGCGTGGTCGAGGCGTCCTGCGTGACGCTCATCAGGCCCATCGCGTAGTCGGGGCCCTCGAGGTAGCTCTCGCCGAAGACGAGGTTGTTGTGCACGTACACCTGGGTCGGCGTCGGCGCGTACGCGCTGCCCGGCTGGATCTGGAACGGCCAGAACGCGCCGCCGTCGGGGAACTCGGGGCCGAGACCAGTGGCGACGAACACGTTGTTGTAGATCCAGTTGTCGCCGACGATCTCGCTACCGAGCAGCAGCCCGATGCCCCGCTGGTTCTCGACCCAGTTGTCGTGGATGTCGTGCTCGGTCAGCAGCGCCCGCGGGGCGTCCGGGCCGTCGTAGCTCTCGTTGTAGAGGTTGATGGCGCGGTTGTTCGCGCAGTCGTGGATGTAGTTCCACGCGACCGTCCGCCCGCGCTCGAGTCCCTCCTCCTGGCGGTTCCCCGACAGATAGAACCCGTGGCATTGCTTGCTTCCGGTCGCGGCGTTCTCGGTCTGCGCGTACGCGAGCTCGTTGCCGAGCAGGAAGAGATCGTCGCCGCACGTGCCGAGCCCGCCGCACTGCACCGAGCCGCTCTGGCAGCCGTCGTTGGTCCGCGGGTTCGAGAGATAGTTGCCGACGAGGCGAAAGCCGTCGCCGAGGCCGACCACGGTGTCCTGCGGGCAATCGGGCGGGCTCTCGATCCGCAGCTTGGAGATCACCCAGTGGCTGCTGCCGGCGTTGGCCGCGTACGAGTAGTTGTTGAGCAACGCGTGACCGCTGGGCTCGCACACGCCGCCGACGAGGGCGGTCGCACCGGGGTACGCGACCAACGCCTTGGGCAGCGCGGCGGTACCCGAGGTGTCGAGCCCCACCAGCGCTGCGTCGGCGCCCTGGCCCGTGTCGTCGATCCATCCGTCGGTCACATAGATGATGTCACCGTCGTCGACCACGGCGGCGGCGGACTCGAAGCGCGCCCACGGCTGCGACCACGAGCCGTCGCCGTCGTCGCTGCCGGCCGGCGAGAGGTAGTAGATGTTGCCGACGTCGCGCGGCGCGAACGGCAGTGCGTTGGAGGGGACGCCGTCGACGTGCACGATGATGGGCGCGTCGTCGAGCGGCGCGTCCGCGGGGATCTGGAACTCGATGCGCTCGATGCCCATGCGCGTGTAGAGGTCTGCACCCTGGGTCGCGGGCCCGTGGCCGTACACGCGCGCTGCGACCCCGCCGACCTCGACGACGGGCGCGGCCTCGCCGAGCGCGAGGTGCTTGCCCCACACCGTCACGATCGCCCCGTCGACACCGGCGTCTTGCCCCTGGGAGGTGTCGCCGTTGCCGCGGCGCGGGCCGACGACGAGATCGGTGAAGAACAGCACCGGACCCCCGGGCGTCACCACGGGCCCCGGGTCGTCGCCGGTCTCCGACGCGCTGGTGTCCAGGCCCGAGCTCCCCGACGCCGAGTTCGTGGTCTCCGTGACGCCGCCCGCGGAACTCTCGTCCTCCGCGAACGTCGCGGCGCTGGGGTCGGACCCCGCGGTCGAGCCGAAGGAGGAGGCCGTGGCGTCGGCGGAGCCGCCCGTGTCACCACAGCTGCAGATCGCCAGGCTCAGCCCGGCGCGGGGGAGGATCGACGTCGCGCGCATGCACGAGGTCTTGTCTGTCGAGCCGGTCGTGCGGTTCACGGACCGCCGCAGAAAACCTCGAGGGACCTCACCAGGGCAGGACGACGCGTCCGGGCGCGTCGTCGTCCCCGTCCTGGGTGTGGCACGCGTTGCAGTCGCCGTGCGGGGCGGCCGACGACATCGCGCGGGTGCCGACGTCGGAGACGACCTCGACCCGGTACGGCGGCCCGAAGCCCGCGGGCGCCTCGCCGTCCTCGAGCAGGAAGTTGCCGGCCGAGTTGGTCCGGAGCTCGACGGTGCGATCGCTCGCGTCGGTGACGTGGACGAGGATCGACGCCGACCCGTAGCAATCGTCCGGCTCGTGCCCCGTCGGGTACACGGTGCCGGCGACGAGCAGATCCGGGCCCTCGTCCATCGAGGTGTGGCAGTCGATGCATGCGACGCCGGGGTGCATGCGCGGATCTTCCTCGTTGCCGCCGGTCCAGTTCTTCTTGCTCGTGCAGACCGGCTCGACGTCGAAGGGGCCCGGGCCCACGGTGCAGTCGCCGGCCGGCATGCCCGCGGCGACCCAGTCGGCGACCACTGCGATCTCGGCGGCGCTCGGCCGCGTCGCGGGCGCGGGCGGCATCGGGGCCACGTCGGCGTTCATGCGCTCGACCGAGCGCTCGCCGAGGCTCTTGGTCGGATCGCTGGGCGCGTCGGCGAGCAGATCCTCGAGCCCGAGCAGCGAGACCACCGTGCCCACCGGCGGATCGCCGTGGCAGCTCCGACAGTAGGTGGCCAACACGGCATCGACGTCGCACGGCAGGCCGTTGGCGACCGTGCCGGTGTCGTTGCCCGTGTCGTTGCCCGTGTCCGTGCCGGCGCCACAGTCCGCATACGCGCCGCCGGCGACCCACCCGAGGATCGTGTTCACGTCGGCGACTTGGTCGGCGTTCGTCCCCTGGAACCCGACCGGCATGCGGTCGCCCGTGATCGGCGTCGCGGGATCCGACACCATCTTCTGCGCGAGGTAGCTGCCGCGCGTGTCGCCGATGGTGATGAGCGGCAACGCGCTGCCGACCGAGGCGCGGCCGATCGCCGCGGCGGCCTCCCCGTTGCCCAGCGCCAAGCCCCCGGCCTTGCCGCCGTCGGTGTGGCAGGAACCACCGCCGCAGCTGCGATCGAACGCGGCCTGGACCTCCGCCGGCACGCACGCGTCGGCGCCGCCACCGAGCGGCGTGAGCTGCTCGCAGGCGGGGATCACCATGAGAAGGCCGAGGACGACGCGACCGAACGCTCGCTGCACCCCGAGAACATGCGATCGACCGCAGCGTCGCGCCGCCGGGTCGGGCCCGCTAGAAATGCCGCCGCGCGGACCGCGTCGGGACACCGACGATCTCCGTTCTGGACAGGATGTATAACGGTGTTATAACCGTGGAGAACCGATGTCCCGGACCGCCCGAGCCCCCGTCGACGTGCGCCGCGCGCTGATCGACGCCGCAGCGCAGATCCTCGCCGACGAGGGCCCCGCCGCGCTGTCGGTGCGGCGCGTCGCCCAGGAGGTCGGCGCGTCGACGATGGTCGTGTACACGCACCTCGGCGACAAGGACGGGATGATCGACGCGGTGCTCGAGCACGCGTTCAGCGGCTTCGCGGCCGCGCTCGGCGCGGTGGCCCACCGCGATCCGTGGGCCCACCTGCGCGCGCTCGGACACGCCTATCGCGGGTTCGCCAGGGCCAATCCCGCGGCCTATCGGCTGATGTTCGGCCGCGCGAGCCCCTCGTCGACGATGCCCCCCTCCGGCGCCCGCGCGTTCGAGGCCCTCACCTCCGCGATCGCGCGGATCATGGCCGCGCTCGATCGCCCCGCGCGGAGCATCGAGCCCGCGGCGATGAGCGTGTGGGCCGCCACGCACGGCATCGTCTCCCTCGAGCTCGCCGGCGGGTGCCCGCCCGCCGACGTCGACGCGCTGTTCGAGCACGTCCTCGATTTCATCGAAGCCGGCCTGCGCGGGTGACTCGACCCACGCGCGCCGCCCCCCCGTCCCACGCCCCGACGATAACATCGTTATACAAAGGCGCACCCCCATGCCGACCCTCGCCACCTTCGCCCGTGCCCTGCGCGACCTCGACCGCGATCGACGGACCCTGCTCTGGGTCGCCCTCGCGTACGCCGTCAGCGGCGGGCTCCACGCGCTCGTCTTCCTCGTCGACGGCGGCGCCTGGACCGGCGACGTGTCGTGGCGCAAGCCGATCGTCTTCGGATTCTCGGGCGCGGTGACCACCGCGTCGCTGGCCTGGGCCCTCGGCGCGGTCCGGGCCGACCCCGCGCGGCGGCGCTGGGTCGACGTCTACGTCACCGCGATGACCCTCGAGATCGCCCTCATCACGGTGCAGCGCTGGCGCGGCGTCGCCTCGCACTTCAATACCGACACGCTGTTCGACGCGGTCGTCTTCCAGGCGATGGGCGGGCTCATCCTGACGGCCTCCGTCCCGATCGTGCGCTGGGCGGTCGCCGTCACCCGCGATCGGACGCTGGAACTCGAGCGGCGCGTCGCGGTCGGCGGCGGGCTCTGGTTGCTCGTCGTCGGCCTCGCGATCGGGATCGTGATCGCGCCGCTCGGGTCGGCGGCGCGCGCCCTCGCAGACGCGGATCTGATCGCCGCCGCGCGGGGATTGGTGCCCGCCCACGCGATCGCGCTGCACGGGATCCAGCTCATGGCGTTCCTGTCGTTCGTGCTCCCGCGCCGCATCGATCGCCCCGCCCTGCGCGTGCTCTGGCTCGGTCGCGCGATCGTGGCGACGCTGGCCCTGACGATCCTCGCCGCCGCCGTGGGGGTGATGTCGTGAACACGGTGTTCTCCGCGATGGCCCTGCTCGTGATGCCGCTGTGGTTCGGCATGATCGTCATGCCCCGCGCGCGGTGGACCGCGGCGGCGCTGCGGTCCCCGGCGATCCTGGCCCCGATCGCGCTCGTGTACGTCGCGCTCGTGCTCCCGGATGTCGCGACGATCCTCCCTGTGGTGCTCCGACCCGAGCTGCCGCAGATCGCCGAGCTGCTCGGCACCGAGCGCGGCGCCACGATCGCGTGGGCGCACTTCCTCGCCTTCGACGCCTTCGTCGGCCGCTGGGTGTGGCAGGACGCCGGGCAGCGCGGGATCTCGCCGTGGCTGAGCGGGCCGATCCTGTTCGCCGTGTTGATGCTCGGCCCGCTGGGCCTGTCGGTGTACCTGCTCGTCCGTGCGCTGCGACCGACGACCGCCGCGTCAGGGTGAGCGCCCGCGCTCGCGCAGCCACTGCTCGAGGCCGTCGGACATCACGCGATCGATGGGGGGGTACAGCGCGATCGCCTCACGGACGAGGGCCACGCCGCGATCGCGATCGCCCCCGCCCTCCCACAGCGCCTGGCCGAGGTAGGCGGCGAGATCGGCCCGCACGCGCGGATCTCCGAGGGCATCGACATGGGCCGACGCGCCCTCGAGCACGGCGATCGCCTCGGGCCACCGGCCGAGCTCGCCGAGCGTCGCGCCGGCGACCATGTCGAGGGCGATCCGGTCGGGGTGCGACGGCCCGTAGTGGCGGCCGTAGATGACGCGCGCCCGCTCGAGCACGACGATCGCCTCGGCCTGGCGATCCTGCATGCGGATCGCGTCGCCGAGCGAGTAGAGGAACGTCGCGGTGTCGAGGTGCTCGCCGCCGTACGCGGACTCGGCGAGCTCGACCGCGCGTCGACTCGCGGCCTCGGCCGCGGGCCAGCGATCGAGCGCCCCGAGGACGCCGCCGTAGTTGACCAGCAGCCGTGCGCGCTCGGGGTGCCCGGCCGCGCCGGCCTGCTCGTTGATCGCCAGCGCCCGCTCGAACGCCGTCGCGGCGGCGTGGTTGGCCCCGAGGACCGAGTACGCGCTCCCGAGCAGGGCCCACGACGTCGCCGGCGCCTGGCCGTCGTCGGTGCCGACGACGGACAGCGCGCGCTGCAACCACGGCAGCGCCGTGGCGCCGTCGCCCCGCACCACCGCCAGCCGCCCGAGGTGCGTGAGCGGGACCAGCAGCTCGGGGTGCATCGGGCCGAGGCGCGCCTCGTAGATCCGCAGCGCCTCGCGGGCGTGCTCGGCCGCGGGACCGTAGTCGCCGCGATCGGTCTCCACGCTGACGAGCGCCCCGAGCGACGCCGCCCGCTCGAGCGCGTCGTCACCGGCGAGCTCCACCGCCGCGGTCGCGTCCTGCACCGCGCGATCGAGGTCCCCCACCGCCGCGTGGAGCAGCGCGGTGCGCTGACGCAGCTGCGACGCGAGCAATGGATCGCGGCCCGCCCGCTCGATCGCGGCCTCGGCGTGTCGTGCCGCCTCGAAGGCGCGCGCGTGCTCGCCCTGCGCGTAGCCCAGCACATGACACGCCTGCGTCCACGCCTGCGCGGCGACGCGTTCGTGCCCCGCCGCCTCGGCCGCCCACGCCGCATCGAGCATGAGCTCGCCGGCGCCGCTCGGATCGACGAGCTCGTCACGCGTGCGCGCGAGCATCAGCAGCGCCTCGGCCCGCAGCGGCGCGTAACCCAGGGCGTCGGATTCGCGCAGCACTGCGCGGGCCAGGGTCTCGGCGGCCGCGCGTTGATCGAGGCCCAGCCGCGCGCCGACCTCGGCGAGCCGCTCGCGCAGGGCGGCCACCTCGGCGCGACGCGCCAGCGCCGGTGGCATCGGGCCGTGCAGGACGTCCGCGCGCTCGCAGGGCGCCACGGGCGAGAGGTGGGCGACCAACAGCGCGGCCTGCCCGGTGTGCCCGGAGCCGTCGTCGGCGAGCGCCGCGAGCACGGCGTCGAACTCCCGCGCGCGATCCTCGAGGCACTCGAGCGCGGCGGCGCGGACCCGCGGCGCATCGGTGACGGCGCACCACCGCGTCGCCGACTCGCGCCACGCGTCCGCGAAACCCTCGAGCGCCCGCCGCATCCGCAGCGCGGCGTCCCGCGTCGGCGCATCGCCTCCGTCGACGAGCGCCGAGCCCACGCGGACCAGCGCCGCCGCGTCGATGCCCCGCGATGGGCACGGCGGTGCGAAGGGGCGCGTCGAGCCCGCGGCGACGGCGATCGCCGCGAGGCCACCGACCGCCAACACGACCATCGCCCCGCGACGCCGTCCGTTGCGGGTCGCCTCGAGCGCTGTGATGACGGCGTCGAGATCGGGCCAGCGCGCCGCGGGATCCCGGGCGAGGGCGCGCATCACCAGCGATCGCACGCGGCGCGGCGCGCAGCCGCGGGGCATCGGCCGCACGGCGCCGGCGATCACGTTGCGGGACAGATCCGGCAGGGCATCGCCCGCGAACGGACGCGCGCCCACCAGCGCCTCGTACAGCGCGACCCCCCACGCGAACTGATCGCTGCGCGCATCGGCGACGCCGCCCTCGAACAGCTCGGGGGCCATGTACGCCGGCGTCCCGACGAGCGCGCCGGTGCCGGTCAGCGAGCGATCGATCGCGCCGTCGTCGGCGTCCGCGTCGTCCGTGTCGGCGGCCTCGTGACGGATGCGCGCCAGGCCGAAGTCGCTGACGCGCACCCGACCATCGCGCCCGACGAGCACGTTCTCGGGCTTGAAGTCGCGGTGCACGAGCCCGGCGCGGTGGGCCGCCCGCAGGCCCCGCGCGGCCTGCTCGAACACCTCGAGCACCTCCGCCGGGCGCCGTGGCTGCGCCGCCGACCACCCGCGCAGCGTCGCGCCATCGACGAACTCCATCGCGACGAACACGTCGTCGCCGTCCTGACCGACGTCGAACACCGCCGTGACGTGGGGATCGGCGAGCGCCGCCAGGGCCCGGGACTCGCGACGCAGGCGCGCGACCACCCGACCCGATCGATCGGCGCAGCGCAGGAGCTTCAGCGCCACGTCTCGACGCAGGCGCGGATCGTGGGCGAGGAACACGACGCCCATGGCCCCACGACCGACGCTCCGCACCACGCGATAGCGACCCACGCTCGAGCCGGGCGCCCGCGTCGGCGACGGCCGCGGACCCGGACCGCGGAGCATCGCGGCCACCGCCGTCGCGCAGTCGATGCACCCATCGAGGTGCGCCCGGAGCTCGTCGGCCTGCGCCGCGCGCCCGCCGACGAGCTCGGCGAGCGCGCTCGCGTCCGGGCAACCATCGCGCGTGGTGATCGCGGGTTCGATGGGACCCGACGTTAGTCACCGCGGGCGGCCGCGGGCAAATGGTTTCGCGGGGCCGCGATCAGCGGGCGGGCGGCAGGCGGATCGCGATGACGTTGCGTCCCGCGATCCGGCCAGCGCTGAAGCAGTGCCGCTCGCCGCAGCGCTGGACGGAGTTGCGGAGATCGTCGAGCGGGGAATCGTAGTGCGCCAGCACGTGATCACGCAGGCGCTCGAGCTCGGTCGCCGGGACCTCCCACTCCGTCAGCAGCCGCTCGAGCGCGGCGACGCGCTCGTCCGCGGCGCGCGGTAGGGCATCCCAGCGGAAGTGGTAGCCCACCGGGATCCCGGCGTCGAACATGCCGCGCCGCAGGACCCGGCCATCGGCGCCGTAGACCGAGCAGTGACCGTGCTCGAGGCCGTCGCGGTACTCGCACTCGGCGATCTTCTTCCGCGTCTCGGGGTGATACGTGACCGCCCAGCCGTGTCGCACGGGCAGGCCGCCCCGCTCGCGCATGCACGCGTAACCGTTCCCGTGGGGCGGCGCGTGCCCGACCCACTGGCCACCCTCCGGGCACGCGCTGCGCTGCGGATCCGGGGGCACCGGCGCCGGCACCGACAGCCAAGCGGCGAGCCAGATCGCGATCACGCGCCACCGCCTCGCCCGAGCGCGACTCGGCTGATCGAACGCCGCGGCCCGTCCCGTCGATGGCGCCGCGTGGCGAGGAAGTACAGCACGCCCGCGGCCGTTGCGAGGACCACCACGGTGATCGACGTGCCGATCACGATGTCGCGGTGGTGCAACGCCTCGCGCGCGAGGTCATGGGGGAACGGACCGTTGGGATCGTCCTTGCGCTGCGCGTCGAAACGGTCGCGCGCCCGGTCGAACTTCACCGCCGAGTCGACCATGAACCCGAACGGGACCATGGACACGGCGTCGAGGCCGAGGGCCACGTACACGAGCTTGCGCTCGCGGGCCGTGAGCCGCCCGAGCTTGGGCTCGTGGTGTTTCGTGACGACCGGCGTGGCCGGATCGAACGGCCGCGTCATCGTCATGGTGGGGGACACCAGCGAGGTCGACGGCAAGGACGGCACCGCGGAGGTCCCCACCGGCGGCGGTGGGGGCGGCGGCGGTGCGATCCACTCGGCCGCGTTCACGTCGGGCATGTCACCGATGGCGAAGCCCGGCGTCGCTTCCGCCGCGGGCCCTGCCACCGGTGTGGCCGGTGTGGCCGGTGCTGCCATCGCGAGCCCGCAGAGCACTGCGGTGATCGACCCCCCGAACGCCATGGATCCTCGCGCCTACAGTGACGCGCGCCGGCGGATCGATCCATCGGAATCCGCGTCAGCCCGCCTCGAGTCGCCGGCGCTCCTCGAGGGGGAGCACGTGCGGCGCCACCCTCGGGGCCCCGGTCTGCGGATCGAAGAACGGCGAGGGCCGCCCCTTGCCGCGGATCCACCAGCCGAACATCAGCCGGGAGATGCGGAGCAGCAGCCCCACCGGCGCGCCCGCGTGGGCGCCCTCGGGCACGCCGCCCACCCGCGAGCGCGCGTTGACCCCCACCGACGGCCCGAACACGGCATCCGTGGTGCCGGGCAGGCACACCCGCGGAATCCCGACGAACGGCACCTTCGCCGACACCATGTTGCCCATCGGCGTGCGACAGCAGTCGGTGTACCAGCGCAGCAGACCCTTGGGGGAGAGCCGCAGGCTGCGGAGACGATCGAACCCCGCGGTGATCTCCACCTGCGCGGGCGCGAACTGGACGATCGGCGTGCCGCCGTGCGCGTCGACGATGCCGTCCTCGCCGAGGTACCGCGCGAACGTCAGGCAGTCGCGGCAGTAGCAGACGACGTTGCAGCAGGTGGAGGGCGAGACCTCGCGGACGGTGCCTTGCACGGCGCCGCAGCGGCAGCGGAGCGGGATGGCGGTCGACATCGCAGGAAGCTCTACCACGATCGGGTCGCGCGATCGGGTCGCTGTCGCGGGGAGCGGCGAGCGCCGAGACGCTCGACGTCCGCCGGTGCGAGGTCGAGGCGGCCACGACTCTGGCCACCTCGATCGCCCGTCATGGGCCGACGACGGTGTTGCCGTCGAGGACGACGGCGGTCTGCGCGAAGAGGCGACCGTCCACGGACGCCCCGGTCCCGAGGCGCGCCGAGGTCTGGGTCATCACCGTGCCGGCCAGGTGGGCGGTGGTGCCGAGGTCGAACAGGCCACCGACCTGCCAGAACACGTGCTCGGGCAGCGCACCGCCGGCGAGCACGACGTCGGTCCCGTTGCTCACCGTGAGGTCCTCGGCGATCTGGAAGATCCACACGTCGGTCGCGCTGCCCTCGAGCGTGAGGTCGGTGGGGACGAGCAGCCCCGTGCCCCAGCGATAGACGCCGGGCTCGAGCGTCATCCCGCCGATGTCGCCGGCGCCGAGCTCGGTGACATCGGCGGCACGACCCGCGGCGTCGGTGAAGGCGAGCTCCATGTCGAGCACCGCCGCGGTCATCTGCGCCGGCGTCGGCGGGGCGTAGTCGGCGGCGTACACGAGGCCGTTCACCTGCGTCGACGTCGAGAACGCCTCGGTCGCGTCGTTCACCAGCGAGAAGCCGGTGAGGTAGCTGGCCGCGGCCGGGCTCACGCCGATGTCGCCGTCGATCGACGTCGGGGGCACGTTCGAGATCCCGGTCTTCGCGAGGATCGTGAAGGTCACCGCGGCGCCCAGCGGCACCACGCCCATGGCGTCGCCGCCGGTGCTCGTATCGGAGCTGGAGCTGTCCGCGGTATCGCTGCTCGACGTGTCGCCGATCGTGTCGGTGACCGTGGCGGCGGAATCGGTGGCGGTCGCATCGGACTCCGTCGCCGTCGTGGGGCCGACGGAATCGGGATTGTCGGTGCCGAGGCCCGTCGAGCTCGGATCGGAGGTCGTGCTCGCGTCGGAGTCGCCGCACGCGAGCGTCATCGAGGTCGAGAACAGGGCCAGGTAAAGGGAAGTGCGCATGGGGGCGGCGTCTGCACCGCACGTGCCGTGGCACTCCCGAGCAACGGCGGGGCGCGGGCCGAGATCCACCACGATCGCCCGACCCAGGCCGCCCACTGTGGCGGTCTTGCGTCCGGCGACGGGCGCTCTTGTCACTTCGCCGCGCCGGTGACACCCGTGACGAGCAGCCGACCCATCGCGTGGAGCGACAGCGCGTCGACGACCGACAGCTCGAGGTGCCCCGACGTCACGCCCATCGTGCCCGCGGTGGGATCGATCTCCCGCCAGCGCTGGCCGTCGTGGTAGCTGACCCAGGCGTGCGCGACCATGCGGTCGCCGCTGGCGACCATCCCCTGGACGAGCACCGCGGGGATCGACGCGGCGCGCAGCAGCGTCACCGTCAGCGTCGCGTACTCGCTGCAGTCGCCCTCGCCCGCGGTGAGGACCTCGACGCCGTCGAGGTGCTGCGGGGTCACGGCGTAGCGCAGTCGCCCGTGGACGAATGCATTGATCTTCGTCGCGCGATCGGTCGCCGACTTCGCGTCGTCGACGATCGATCCGAGCAGGGAGGTGATCGCCGGATCGCGGCTGGGGAAGCTGTTCGTCGCGGCGATGTGCTCGCGTCGTTGCGCGGCGTCGAGGGCCGAGGCGGGCGCCTCCGCGGCGGGCCGGACGTCGACCTGCACGTGATGGGCGTCCCGCACCGTCACCCGCGTCCGCGGCGACGGCGACAGGACGTCGTCCGCGAACCAACGCCCATCGTCGACCTCGAACACGTAGGACAGCGGCGCCGCGAGCTCGCGGGCAGCGACGCGCCGCGGCAGACGCGTCGAGTTGCCGTCGTCGCGCGCGGCGAGCCAGGCGTCGACGATCTCCGGCGTCTCCTCGGCCGCAGCCGACAGCTGCAGGCGCCCCGACAGCGTGACGAGACCGGTGCCGGGATCGAGGACGGCGTCGTACTCGGCCCGTCGCACGATGCCGAGGAGCATCGCGACCGCACGCGTGCCCTCCTTGCCGAGGCCACCGAACGCACCGAACCCCGCCAACGCGGCCCCGGCCACGTGCCCGTCGAAGGTGCCCGCGAGCAGCGGCGCCGCGGCGCTGGCGGTGCCGATCCGTGGCAGCGTCTGGGCGAGGAGCTCAGGGTCGCTGGCGAGCACGACCGCGCCACCGCGCCGTGCGGTGTGGAGCGTCGGGGACACGCCGCCGATCCGGATGCCCTGGGCTTGCAGCGCCTTCGCGGTCGCGGGCGTGTCGTCGAGCACGGCGACCCACCGCTGCCAGAGCGCGTCGCCGGGGCGCGGATACCAGCCGAAGGCGACGTCGTGGGCCTGCAGCAGCGCCACGACGGGCGGCACGCGCCCGCGGTCGGCCCGGTCGACCGCGAGGGATCTCGCCTCGTCCTTGGGCCGCCACACCCCGGGGCCGAGGATGATCGTGCTCGCCGCCCCCTCGGGGAGCACGGCGGCGAGCCGCGTCGGCGTCGGGCGCCCGCGCATCTCGCCGCGGATCCGGACGTGCAGGCCGTCGCGCACCACGGTGATCTCGGCGGTCGTCGGCGCGTCGGTCGGCGACGTCGTGCCGCCGGCGATCGCCGTCAGGCTCGCCGCCTTCTCGACCCAGCCCGCGGTGAGCCGCCGGAACTCGGCGCCGTCGGCGAGGCTGGGGCCCTCGGGCGCGGCGAGCACTTCGGCCACGAGCCCGTGGTTCGTGAACACGAACATGCGCTCGCCGACGAAGAGGTAGCGCTCGGCGTCGACGCTGAGATCGTCCTCTTGTACCTGCGCGATCGCGTAGCGCTCGAGCGCGAAGGGCCCGGCGTCGAGCCGCGTGCGCGCCCGCTCGGCCGCGGTCACCCGGCGCTTCGGAGCGTCGGCGCCGTCGCGACGATCGAGCGCGTGGAGGATCACCGGCAGCACGCTCAGCGCCAGCGGCGTCACCGGCACCCCCTCGATGAGGGACAGCGGTGCCGTGACGCCGGCGTCGTCACCGAAGCCGCGCTGGCCGAGCGCCGCGAGCACGCGCTCGCGATCGACGACGTGCGCGACGCAGACCATGCCTTTCGACGGCACCGTCCGGCTCGCACACTCGATCGGGCGGGTGAGGTCCAGCCCGGACTCGGGCTCGAGCAGCTGCGCGGCGGGGGTGTCGAGGAACGCGCCGACGATCCGCGCCACGATCGGCGTCTCCGTCGCGCGCGCGCCCTGCAAGCGGCGCAGCAGGCCGCGGGCCGCGGCGCCGACCAGGCTCGGGTTGCCGACGCGGGCGAGCACCCAGTCGTCGCCGGGCAACAGCTCGGCGAGGCCGGCGGTGCGCAGGTCGTCGGGCGAGCGCCAGCGGATCGACCCGTCGTCGCGGGCGCGCTGCCACTCGTCGACGAGCCGACCGACGCGGGGGTTCGACGCCCCCGCGCGGGTGCCCGCGCGTCGACGGGCGTGGGCCTCGGCGATGTCCCGCAGCAGGGATCGGCTCGCCTTCACGGCGTCGGCCGCCGCGGTGTCGTCCTGGACGCGCGCCGCAGCGGCGGCGAGGCGGCGGTGATCCTGACTCGAGCCCGCCTCCCCGATCCGCAGCGCCAGCGACTCGGCCAGCTCGCGCTCGACGTGCGTCCGGGGCGACAGCGCGTCGAAGACGACCCGCAGCCGCGCGAGCTCGGCCGGATCGACCGCGCGCTCGAGCATGCGAACCGCCCGGAGGGTGTCGACGGTGGGCGCCGCGATCCGGGTCATGATCTCGGCGCGATCGAGGAGACCGTCGCGCAGCCCCACCGCGGCCCAGCCCATCGCGCGGCGCCCCGGATCGTCGCCGTCGAGCAGGCCCCGCGTGAAGCGGCGGGCCTCGTCGATCGGCAGCGCGAGCGCGAGCTCGAGGACGCCGCGCGCAGGCAGCTCCCGCGCGAGCATGCGCTGGGGATCCGACAGCGCAGCGTCGTGCTGCGGCAGGAGCAGAGCGGCGTCCCGCAGCGCCGGCGCGGGCTGGGCGTCGATCACGGCCCGACCGAAGGCGTGGAGCGACGGCGTCTCGTCGAGCAGCGCGACCAGGCCGAGCCGCGCCGCGCGGGCCGAGCTCGCCGGGGCACACGCGACGAGCCGACGTCGCCGCGCCGCGTCCGGGGTCGCGAGCCAGAGATCGAGCAGCACCGCGCCGGCGGTCGCATCGTCGAGGGCTGCGAGCTCGGCCGTCACGGGACACCCGGATCCCGGCGCCGCGTGGGCAGCAGCGCGGGCCCGCGCGCGCACGGCCTCGGGGAGCGGCGCGCCCGCGGTCCGCAGCGACTCGGCGTCGAACGCCGAGAGCACACCGTCGAGCGCGCGGAAGCTGTCGACGGTCGCGCGCAGGGCGGGACCGGCGAGGGCGAGGTGGTCGTGATCGACCTCGGCGCGCAGCTCGAAGATTCGCGCGCCGAGGGGCACCACCCAGCGCAGCAGGGTGCGGGTACGGTTGGCCGCGACGATCTCCGTGGCCGCGCCCGCCGGCAACGTCACCTGTCGCGTCGACAGCACGGTCGCGCCCGCGCGCCGCAGCTCGTCGAGCACCGACTCGGCGCACGCCACCCCCGTGCAACGGGCCGCCCGGGGCAGCGCGTGGAGCTCGATCGCGGCGTTCCATGTCGTGACGCGGACGCCGCGATCGATGATCTCGTGGCCCCACGCCGCGGGCGGCACGACCTCGATGCCATGGGCCATCGCGACGACGCGCGTGGTGCCGCGACGCGACGCGCCCGCGCGCAGGCGCTGCTCGAGGCGCGCCGCGTCGCGCAGCCCGTCGAGCGCCGGGTCGCGGCCGCGCACGCCCTCGGGGAGCTCGGCCCACTGCGCCAGCGCGCCGCCGAGGCCGGTGGTGTCGGCCGCCGCGACGCTCGCCCGCGCCGCCGCCGGATCGTCGCGCTCGATCGCCACGCGGGCGGTGAGCACGGCGACCAGGGGATCGCGCCGATGCCCGTGGAGCTGCGCGAGCGCGGCGTCGCAATCCTCGAGTCGGCCCTCGCGCAGGCACGCCTCGACCCGCAGGACCGCCGCGAGCGCGGAGGTGGGGTGGGCGTCGTGGAACGCCTGCGCCGCCGCGAGGTCCCCCTCACCCTCGAGGAGCGCTCGGGCCGAGGCGAGCGCGCCGCGATCGATCCGACGGCGGGCGAGATCCGACTCGGTGATCGCGACCAGCCGTGCCGCGCGCCCCACCGCGAAGCGCCACGCCGGGTCGGCGCCCTCGCTCGACGTCGATGCCGCGAGCGCGGCGGCCCGGGCGACCACCAGCTCGCCCGCAGCGATCGCCAGCGTGATCGAGCGCTCGGTCGCCTCGTCGTTCTCCGACACCTCGCGCGCGCGGAACGTCCACCCGCGCAGGGCGAGCTGCGCGTCGTCGTCCTCCTCGGGCTCGCCGTCGAGGGCGATGGCCTCGAGCCACGCCTTCGCGGCGTCGTCGTGGCGACCGAGCTCCTGCAGGACGAGGGCGCGATGCGTGAACCAGAGCTCGACGAAGCCATCGACCGGCTGGGTGGGACGCGCGGCGAACCCCGGCGGCGCCGTGCCGCCGAACAGCGGCCGAGCGAGCTCCGACCAGTGCTCGGGATCGTGGCGGGCGCGCGCCACGGAGCGCTGCACCGCCAGTACGGCCGACGCGGGGAAGTGCGGCTGCGCGCGGCCACAGACGTCGTCGGCCTCGGCGTCGCGCCCGTGATCGACGAGGATCTGGCACGCCAGCGCGAGCTCGGCGGGCTGGTCCGCGGCGCCGAGCCACGCGTCGAGGGCCGGATCGGCCTCGCCCTCGCCCTCGACCCACACCGCGCGCCACAACGTGCGCGCGACCGCGGCCGTCATCGCGCCGCGGCCCGCGAGCAGCAGGCCGACCGTGCTCGTCGGCTCGAGCGGGCGGACCCGGGTGAGCACCGCCCTCGCCGCGTCGGGTCGGCCGAGCACGAAGTGCAGCGACGCCGCGTTGACGTCCCAGACCTCGGGGTCGCGCGTGTGGGGGATCGCGGCGAGGATCCCCGCCGCGAGGGCATCGAAGGCCCGCGGGTCGTCCTGCGCGATGAGGCGCTCCCAGGCAACCTCGACCGCGCGCTCGGCCGCCTCGGGATCGATCGGCGCCAGCGCGAGGACCTCCGCCGGGGCCTCGCGCTCGAGCAGCAACCACACCTGTGCGAACGCCTTGGGGTCGGTCCAGCGACCGTGACGCGCGACCCGGACCAGGGGCGCGTGCTCGCGGCGCCACGATCGCGGCGCCGCGACGACCATCTGGCGCAGCAACGACTCGGTGACGCCGGGCGAGCGCAGCGTCGCCTCGAGCAGGCCGTCGAACGCATCGGCGAAGTCGCCGTCGCGGCGCAGCGCGGCGGCGAAGTGGTGCCGCGCCCGGATCGGCCGATCGGCGCGGAGCTCGACGTGTCCGCGCACGTAGTGACCGAGCGCCGCGTCGGGCGCCAGCCGTTCGACCCGCGCCAGGGCGCGCTGCACCTGCGGCCCGTCGTCGGCGCGCAGGGCCGCGAGGGCCTGCAGCGCCGAGAGCCACGCGCCCGCGCGCCCGTCGATCGCCGCGGCGAGCGGTGCGAGGATCGTCGCCGCCTCGGCGTGCTGTCCCGCGGCCGCGGCCTCGAACGCGCGCGACAACTCGGCGCCGCGCTCCGACCCCTTGCCCCCGAACGACGGGTGCGTGCCGAAGGCCCCGAGCGAGGGCACGGCCCCCGCGCCCGCGGACGCTTCGCCGTCGCGCAGGGCCGCGTCCGCGAGCGCGACGGCGACCAGCGACGACACGCCGAGGGCCGCGCCGTGGCCGTCGATCCACCGCGCGGCCCGATCGCCGTCGCCCTCGCGCAGGGCGGTGTCGACCGCGGCGCTGCGGTACCAGGCCGAGTCCCGCAGCGGGCCCGCGTCGAGTTCGGCCGGCGCCGCCGCCCAGGGCTGGTCGAAGGCCGACGAGCCGACCGCGCCGAGGAGGGTCGCCCGCGACGCACCGCCGAGCACGCGCTCGTCGTCCTGCCCCCAGATCCCCCCGCCGTGGAGTGCGAGACACGCGTCGCGCTTCTCGCCCAGCGGCGCGCAGGCCCGCGCGAGTCGACGCCCCGTCTCCGAGAGGCGGCGCTCGGCGATCCGGCGCTCGGATCGACGCGCGCCGGGATCGGAGGCCACCCGCTGCGCCGCGTACTCGTCCGCGTCGTCGACGTGGCGGCGCCGCGCCTCGGCCCCGAGCACGCGCAACCGCGGGGCGAAGCTGGGCATGTCGAAGGACTCGACGCGCTGGTCGAGCCACATCGAGGGCTCACCGTGATCGCGGCGCCACCGGGCGAAGCGATCGCCGTCGCCGAGGTGCAGCGCGAGCAGGGCCGCCATCGCGTTCGCGAGCGCGACGTCGGGCCCGGGCGCGCGCAGCTCCGACATCGCCGCCGCTGCGTCGCCGACCAGGTCGCTCGCGAGCGCGACGTGGATCCACGCCAGCCGGAGCGCCGGCAGCGACGTGGCCCGCCACCGCGCATCGAGGCGCGCGAGCGGCCCGCTGCCGTACCCGTGCACGACGTCGGGCCACAGCGACGGATCGTCGGCGAGCCGGCCCGCCGTGATCTCGCGATCGAGCGCGAGCACGAGCTGCGCGGGGACGTGCCAGGGATCGCGCCGCACCATCGCCCTGGCGATCGCGACGAGGCGCCGCCGGGGCGCGCGGGCGTTCACCGCATCGTCGAGGGCCGCGTCGATCCGCTCGGGATCGCGTCGCCATCGCCGCGGCAGCGCCTCGAACCGCTCGAGGCGTGCCTGCGCCGCGGTGACCGAGTACGGCGTCCGCAGCCACGGCACCCCATCGTCGCCGCGCCGCGCCAGATCGGCGTGGGCCGCCTCGAGGGCCTCGAACTCCGGGAGGAGCTGGTCGGCGCGCCGCCGCATCCGCCCGCGGAACCGCTGCGGCCGCGGCGAGGCGAGCACCGCGGCGAGCTCGGCGTCGCGATCCCGCGTGCGCGCGGCGAGCCGACGCGCGACCCGTGCCGCCTGCCGCCACCGCTTCTGCGCCTGTCTTCGAGCGTCGTCGTCGGCCTCGAGCGCCGCGAGCACGCCGTCCTGCCGCGCCTGCTCGGCCGCACGGCGGGCCGCGTCGGCCGCCTCGTCGACGTGCCCCGCGTCCGCCAGCGCCTCGGCCTGCGCGAGCCCGGTGCGCGTCACCGCGAGGGGCGCGGTGGGATCGATCGTGCGCGACGGGACCGGCGACGCGGCGCACCCGAGCACGACGAACACCACCAGCAACGACCACCGGCCCAGCCTGCGGCCCGCCCCCTCCGCGGCGAGTGCCTCGAGTCGCGCGTCCATGCTCGGGCTCCGTGGATCCCACAGGATCACGCGGCCCACAAGATGGCCCGATCGGCCATGGACGGCGGGGCCCCTACAGCCGCCGCGCGAACACGTTCTGGTCGGTCTGGTTCACCAGCACGAACACGTCGTCGGCGATCGCGTAGCGGAAGCGTCCGAAGGTCCCGTTGGCCACCGGCTCGGGGGGCACGACGGTGCTCTCGGGCGCGGCGGGGTGCTCGACCCAGGTCATGCCATCGAGATCGAGGGACCACAGGCTGGTCCCGCCGCCCCACCACACCAGGCGATCGAGGCTCGCGTCGTAGTCGAGGCCCGGGTTCGCGCGATCGAAGCCGGGCGGCGCATCGGCGAGCGCGACGGTGCTCTCGACGACGCCTCCGGGCACGTCGAGATCCCAGGTGTAGATCGCCGACGCGCCGACGCCGACGAACAGCCGCGCACCCGGGTGCACGCGGCCGGTGAGCCCGTAGCCGAGCCCGCCGTTGGTGAAGTTGTCGCCGTGGGTGGTCCACACATCGGCCGCGACGTCGTAGTCGGTGAGGTAGCGGATCCCCGGGCCGGCCACGTACGCGACGCGACCCGCGACCGGATCGTAGTCGGCGATGCCGCCGATGGAGCCTTCGGGCGTGGGCGCCCGGCTCGACCACTGCAGCGTGTCGAAGTCGAAGCAATCGAAGTTGGCGACGTTGATCTGCCCGCTCATCCAGAGACCGGCGCCGCCGGCCGAGCACATCGCGCCGAGCTCGGGCACGTACACCACGTAGTCGTACGTGTGGCGCGAGCGCGGCAGGCCGTCGGGGTAGTAGCCCGAGGCCTCGTCGCCGCCGACGTCGAGCGAGGGATCGTTCAGCCGCGACCACGCGAGGGCCTCGAGGTCGAAGGCGTAGACCTCGTTGCCCGAGTAGTCGCCGTGGCCGCCGCCCCATACGACCATGCGGTGACGATCGCGATCGTAGACGCCGCCGCTCCACGCCAGCACGATCGCCGCGCGACTGCCGGGCACCGTGCCCTCCGGCGGGAACACGTCCTGCATCGCGGTGCCGTCGAGCTCGACCCAGTGGCCCGCGGGCAGCTCACCCAGGCACTGCGCCACGCCGGGATCGCAGCGGCACGTCCCCGTCGCCAGGTCGCAGTGCGTGCCGGGTCGGCACTCGTCGTCGCCGGTGCACATCGGCGGCGGCGCGCCGGTGCTCCCGTCGTCGGTGGTGCTCGGACCGCCGCTCGAGTCGACCTCGGTGGTGGTGCCGGGCGACGACGTCGCGGTCGTGTTTGGCCCGGTGCCGAGCGAGGGGTCGTCCGTCGCATCACCCGCGGTCGACGGCGAGGAGCTCGAGCCTTCGCCCTCGGACGCCGGGTCGGCGCCGCAGCCCACGGTAAGGGCGAGGAGGATCGTCGAGGGGCGCGCGGCGGAGATCATGGCGGTGACGCTGCAACTCGCATGCGCGCGGGCGCAGGGGAATCCTCCTCGCGATCCGGCGCGCGGACGGGGCGCGCGGCGGCGACTGGCCGGCCCCGCCCCGCCAGCGCTGGGGGTCGCGGGCGTCAGCGCGCGGGGCGGGCCGTCGCCTTCTCGAACGCGGCCTGCAGCTCGGCGAACACGGAGCGCGCCGGGCGAGCCGCGCCCAGGTGCAGGTGGCGGAGCTCGTCCATGAACGCCGCCCACAGCGGTGGGCCGCCCTGCTCGAGGAGCTCCGCGCGCACCGACAGCGCCTTGCTCGGGCGCGTGTGGCGTCGGCCCCACGCGCCCATCTGCGCGAGCAGGGGCACGAGCTGGATCGCCGGCTCGGTGAGGCTGTAGATCCGCCGCTGCGCGTGGTCCGGATCGGCCCGTCGCGCGAGCAGGCCCGCCGCGGTCAGCCACTCGAGCCGATCGGCGAGGATGTTGGACGCGATGCCCTCCTCGCTGCCCTCGAGCAGCTCGCCGTAGGTCCGCCGGTTCCCGAACATCACGTCGCGGATGACGATGAGGCTCCAGCGATCGCCGAGCTGTTCGAGGGTGAGGTTGATGGGGCAGCCCGAGCGCCTCGTCCGCGGCACGATCGCGTCTCCTCTCGAGACCCCTTGCAGTGTGCAAGTTGCCTGGGTATGGTTCAACCACTTGCAACTCGCAAGTGGTCAACCTCGGAGACTCCCGGATGTCCCTCGCGCTCTACGGTCACCCCTTCTCCTCGTATACGCAGAAGGTCCTCGTCGCCCTCTACGAGAACGGCACGGCCTTCGAGTTCCGCTGCTTCGGGCCCGACACGCCGGAGCACACCGCCGAGTGGCTGCGGCGCTGGCCGTTGCGCAGGTTCCCGCTGCTGGTCGATGGTGACCGCGACGTCGTCGAGGCGAGCATCATCATCGAGCACCTGCACCTCGCGCACCCCGGCCCGGTGCGGCTGCTGCCGGACGATCCGCGGGCCGCGCTCGACGTGCGCTTCCTCGACCGCTTCTTCGATCTGCACGTGATGGACGCGATGCAGGTCGCGGTCGACAGCGCCCTCAACCGACTGCCACTCGACGCGAAGGGCGGCCTCGCCCTCGCGGCCGAGCGACTCGAGCGCGCGTACGCCTGGCTCGAGGGCCGGCTCGACGGTCGGACCTGGGCGTGCGGCGAGCACTTCACGATGGCCGACTGCGCCGCGGCGCCGTCGCTGTTCTACGCCGACTGGACCCACCGCATCTCGGACGCGTATCCGCGGCTGCGCGCGTATCGATCGCGGCTGCTCGCGCGCCCGTCGTTCGCCCGCGCGGTGGAGGAGGCGCGACCGTACCGGCCGCTGTTCCCATTGGGCGCGCCGGACCGGGATTGACCGGCCAGCTGGCGTGGGACGGGATCCGCCGTCAGGCCGGGAACCGTCGCCAGTGGCCTTCCGAGACGACCTCGACGATGTCGCCGCTGACCACGATGGCGGTCTGGTCGTCGATGGCGTAGCACGGCCCGCCGAGGTCGCCCGCCCATCGCCGAGGTCGACCACTTGCAACTCACAAGTGGTTGAACCGTACCCGAGCGACTCGCCTGCCGCAAGGGGTCTCGAGAGGAGACGCGATCGTGCCGCAGACGAGGCGGTCAGGCGCTCGTGCTCCGTGACGCGGACATCGAAGCGGGGCCGGTCGGCGCGCACGCGCGCTCGCGCTCGCGCTCGCGAGGCCAGCTTGCGACGGGCGCCGGCATCCTTGCCGAGGATGGCCGCGATTCGATCGGCGGTGTGCCGTTTTCCCGACGGTTCGTGCCGAGCCCCATCCATCGCGGGATCGACGGCCGTGCGATGGTGCTGGGATGACGGACGAGCCCTTCCCCCCTCGCCACGTTCGCGTCCCCGCTCGCTTCGCGCCGGCGGTCTGCGTCGGGCTCGTGACCGCGTGCGGGGACGCGGCCGGCGGCGGCGACGGCACCGGCGGAACCGAGATCGGCCCGGCGACGATTGTGTCGACCGAGCCCGGGGACGTCTCGACCGCCCCGTCGACGTCCTCCGCCACCGCTTCGGACGACACCGGCGGAACCGACGATGACGGCGAGAGCACCGGCGACGTCTTGCCCCCGACCACGCCGTTGGCCGGCGGTATCGGCCTCGTCACCGTCGAACTCAACCAAGGCGTGGGGATCCACGTCGTCGCCGACGGTGCGCCGCGCTCCGCCGAGACGTTCGCCGTCCCGGTCATCGCCGGGCGCCCCGCGCTCGTGCGCGCCGACCACGTGCTCGCCACCGACTTCACACCGCGCGAGATCGACGCCTACCTCGAGATCGAGCACGCCGACGGGACCGTGTCGAACCACCTCGCGTCGCGATCGATCGACGGACCCGCCGACTTCGCGTCGCTCGACGGCGGGTTCACGTGGCGCCTCGACGCCGAAGACACCGCGGGCGCCACGGGCATGCGTGTGTCGCTGCGTGAAACCGGTGACGAGCCGGTCGGCTCGGCGATGCCCAGCGCGAGCATCCCCGCCGACGGATTCCTCGAGCTCGGCGCGTGGCAGGACCCGATGGTGCTCGAGGTCATGATCGTGCCGCTGTCGTGCGATGGCATCCCGGCGGTCGAAGTGTCCGACGCCGACCTCGCCGACCTCGAGGCGTATCTCTTCAACACGTACCCAGTCACCGCCCTGACCGTGCACGTGCACGACCCGGTGGCTTCCCCCAGCTGCAACGAGTTCGACGCCGCGGAGTACGAGCTGCCGGCCGTGCGCCAGGCCGACGATGCCGCACCGTGGGTGTACTACGGCGGCCTGCTCCCCACCGACGCCGGCGGCTACTCGATCTCGATCGAGGGCGGCGATCAGATGGACTACCGGCGAACGTTCGCCAACGGAACGTGGCGCGACTACGGCCTCACATTCGACCTGTTCGCGCACGAGCTGGGGCACAACCACGGCCGCCCGCACACCTTCGAGGACGACGGCTACCCGGGCGAGAACACCGGCAACTGCGGCACCCTCGACACGTGGGGCTGGGGTGTCGTCTCCGGCCTCATGCCCCAGAGCGGGTACTCCAACGATCAGGACATCGGGATCCCGTGGGTCGATGCCAACGCGATGCTGATCCCGCCCACGGGCTCGCCCTGCGATGGCCTGCCGTCGGCGAACCAAGGCAGCTTCAGCGACATGATGAGCTACGCGTATCCCTACTGGGTCAGCGCGTACACGTATCGCGCGGTCGCGGAGCGCGTCCGCGTGGTCGGAGCGTGGTCGGCGTCGACGATGCACACGAGCGGATTGCAGGAGTTCGACGTCGTGCGCGCGACCTTCGATCCCGATGGACGCATCCGGACCACCCGGTCCGCGGGGCGACTCCACGGGACGTCCGTCGTGGCGCGGTGCACCGGCGCGAACGGACCGATCGATCTCCCAGCGCGGCGCTCGACGGCGGTCCACGACCTCCGCATGCCCGACGGCAGCCTCCGCGCCTGGCACTACGACTCGGTGGAGGTCGAGGTGCCGCGGGCGCGCGACGTCGTGCGATGCGAGGTCACCGATGGCGACGGCGCGCTGGGGTTCGCGGTGACGGCCGGTCGGTGACGCCAGCGCGGTACTGCGACGGTGTCACGCCGACGGCGGCCTTGAACTGCCGTGAGAACGCACTGTGATCGGAGTAGCCGCACGCCACCGCGATCGCAGCGACGCCCTCGTCGGTGTCGCGCAGCATCATCGTCGCGTGTTCGATGCGCCGCCGGACCAACAGGTCCCGCGGCGACAACCCGAGCACCTCCTTCGCCAGCCGTTCGAAGGTGTCCAACGACAGCCCACGGCGCCGCGCGACGGCAGCGATCCGCACCGCCTCACCGAACGCCGCTTCGAGATCCCCGATCGCCGCCGCGAGTCGGGCGAACTCGGGGTGGCGATCGTCGGGCCGACCGAGGTCGCGCGACACGCCGACGACCCCACATCCGTCCGACGTCGGGAACTTCGAGGTCGAGCACCAGCCCGGCTTCCTACCGATGTACTGGTGCAGCTCCAGCCGTTCGAGCACGGGCCGGCCGGTCCGGAGCACCTGGAGATCCTGCTCCGTGTAGCGCACCCCGGCCGGCGTCGGGAACACCTCGTCCGCACGGCGTCCACGCAACGCATCCTTCGATCCGACGCCCGCTCGCGCGACCAGGGTGCGGTTGACCGCCACGTAGCGCGCCTCCGCGTCCTTGACGAAGAACACCACGTCGGGGACCGCGTCGAACAGGGCCTCGAGGAGGACGAGCTCTACGGTGGGCCGGCCGCGGAGCGAGGGGAACGCGTCGATCACCGCACGAGTCTGCCCGAAACGCGCGCCGGTCCGCAGCACCTCGGCAACCGCGCCGACCGGGATCGACGGCGTCGCGAAGCCCCCGCGCACCACCGTCACCGCCAGCGCGGCAGCGACAGCGGCCGGTGGCGATCGACGTGCAGCGGCGCGCGGCCCGGCGCGCGCAGGCTCGGGATCGGCGGCGCGCCGGCGCCGTCGCGCGTGAACACGAAGCTGCGGTTCACCGCGTACTGGTTCGGGGCCGCGTCGAGGCCGGGGTAGAACGACAGGTCGAGCTGTCCACCGCCGACGTTCATCACGAACACGTCGCGGTACACCGGCATCAGCACCGGATCCACCTCGGCCCCGAGCGCGTCGAGCAGCGGCACCTCGATCTCGAGCTGGGTCCCCGTCCAGGTGAGCGTGGCAGCGCCGAGCGCACGATCGCCGAAGGTGCCGGCGTACACCGACAGATCGTCGGCGGGCGGCTCGACCAGGGTCGGCGGATCGCTGGGCTCGGGCAGGCGCCCGGCGGCGGCCTCCTCGAGCGCGACCGCGGCCACGAGCGTCATGTCGTCGCCCGCACCGTTCGACAGGATCGACAGCGCGACGCCCTGCTCCGGCAGCAGGATGAAGGTCGACGTCATGTCGAGGGTGTTGCCGCCGTGCTGGACGACCGGCACGTCGCGATAGCCCTGCGGCCCGTTGAGCCCGCGCACCGCCATGAGCCCGTAGCCGTAGCCCGCGTCGGCGGGATCCAGCCCCGGCCCCAGCGCGACCTGCCCGGTCTGCATCTGCAGCCGCAGCGCGTCGGACAGCACGGCGTCGTCGCCCTCGACGAGGAAGCCCGCGAGCGTGGCCATGTCGGTCGCGGTCGACCACACCAGGCCCGCCGGGCGGGTGAACGCGTTGTCGACGTGGTCCTCGGGCGTCGTCCAGCCGGCCCCCGTCACCCCGATGCTGAACAGCGCGATGAGATCGAACGTGTCGAGATCCGAGTCGTAGATCGGGCCGAACCCGCTCGCGATGTCGAGTTCCGCCGCCAGCATGTCGTCGCGCCGCGCGTAGGTGTGGTCCATCCCCAGGGGCGCCGCGATGTCGTCGATCACCACGTCGGCCCACGGCCGCGCCGCGAGCGTCTCGATCAGCACGCCGGCCAGCGCGAAGTTCGGGTTGCTGTAGTCGAACGCGACGCCCGGCGGCATCATCGCGTACTCGTTCGCGGCGAACGTCGTCGTCGTGCGCAGCTGCAGCTCGGCGTCGTCCGGCGCCTCGCTCCACGGCGTGTAGTCGAACAGCCCCGAGCGGTGCGACAGCAGCCGATCGATCGACAGCGTGTCGAAGGTGCCCGGCGACGCCGCCAGCTCGATCGTCGGCAGCAGCTCCGCGACGGTCGTCTCGAGCGCGACGCCGCCGGCGTCGATCTGCTGCAGCAGGGCGATCGCCGTCATCTTCTTCGTGTCGGATCCGATCTGGAACAGCGTGTCGGGCGACACCGGATCGCCGGCCTCGTCCTTGGTGCCGAAGCCCTCGGCGTAGATCACCGCGCCGTCGCGCCAGACGGCGACGCTGCAGCCCGTCGCGTACCCCGTGCCGAGGGTGGCCTCGACCGCGTCGTGGATCCGCGCGATCGAGTCGTCGCCCAGCCCATCGCCCGCGGTGTCGCCCGTGCTGCTCGAGTCGGTGGACGCCTCGCCCGTGGATCCGGAGCTCGACTCGGCGGCGCCGCTGCTCGTGTCGGCCGCCCCGCTGCTCGGGTCGCCCGCCGTGATCGTCGCCGGCGCGCCGCTCGTGCTCGCGTCGGAACCCGTGGTCCCCTGCGCGGCCGCGGCGTCGTCGCCTCCGCAGCCGAGCAGCGTCGCGAGCAGGCCGGGGCCTGTGACGGGGACGCAACGGAGGATCGAGCGGCGCGGGTGGAGCGGCGGCATGCGGGCCTTTGAACCACGAACGCGGCGATTTGTGTCACCGCGCGCGCCGGCGCTGTGCGCCACGCCACGGCGATCGATCGGCCGTTGCACCGCCGTCACGCGGGCGGACAGATCTGGATGGTCTCACCCGGGTCCACCATCTGCAGGCACAGATCCCCGACCTCCAGCGTGCACCCCGGCACCGCGACCAGCCCGGTGCCGCCCGTCTGGTAGCGCGTCGTGGAATCGACGCCACCGCTGTCCGAGTCGAACCGCGTCGTGCCGTAGGTCTCGCCCTGCAACCCCACGAACGCGACCTCCACGATCGAGTCGATGCTCTGTCCCTCGGCGATCACCGTGAAGCCGAGGTCGGCGTCCGCGTGTTCGACGGCGCACTCGTGCGCGACCTGCCAGAGCTCGATCGGATCCTCGAGCGTGACATGGCCGCAGTCGTCGACCGGCGCGTCCTTGCTCTGCTCGGCGTGCATCGCGACGAGGTCGGCGAAGGGGAGATCGCACGGACCGAGGTCCTCGCAGTCGAACGCGCACGGGCCGAGGCTCGCGTCGTCGGCGGGGATCCAGTCGCCGACGGGCGTACCGACTGCGCACAGCTGATCGTCCAGGCCGAACACCTCGATCGCACCGTCGACGGTCCGCGCCACGGGCGACCCGAACAAGAGCGATGGCGGGAGCGCGCAGGCGAAGTAGCCACAGCCGGGATCGGTGCCCTGCTCGACGGTGATGCACCGCGGCTCGGTCGCGCCGACCTCGCAGACGTCGTTCTCGGCGTCGGCGACCAGGACCGTCACGTCGAGCCACGCGCAGAAGTGTGAGGTCGGCGGGACGTCCATCGGCGCCGCTCCGGTGCACGCGGCCTCGTCCTCGTACACCGCGCACCAGTCCTCGGCCGCGGGCGTGCTCGGCATGCAGACCCTCCGCGACGGTCCCCCCGGGTCCGCGCTGCACGAGCACACGGTCTGTCCGTCGAACTCCGTGTCGGCGCACGACAGGCCGCTCGTGCCGACGCCGACGCACGACTCGCCCTCGACGCAATCCTCGTCGCCGCCACAGGTCGGGCGTCGGCAACAGTTCGCGTCGAAGTCGAAGCCCCCGCACTCGCCGAAGGATCCGTTGTACGGCGCCGTGCAGGTGAAGGCGGGATCCGGCGCGCACATCGGAGGCTCGCCCGTCGAGCCCTCCGCGCTCGACGAGGTGTCCATCGCGGTGCCGGTGCTCTCACCGGCGCCGAGGGACTGGGAGGGGGTGACGCAGGCGACGGACGCCAGCGGGACGAGGACGAGGGCACAACCCAAGCGATGCATGCCCCTTCGTGTCGCCATGGGTCGCGAAGTATCAACCCGATCGCGAGCGGCCGCACGCGTGCTCGCCCGCGGTATGCTCCCCGCGCCGGATGGGCCCGTGGATGCTGCAGTGGATGTTGGGATCGGCGGTCTCGGTCGCCGCGCCGGTCGACCTGCACTGGGACGCGCCGGCCCCGTGTCCCGACGCGGAGGCGACCGCGGCCCGCATCGCCGCGCGCACGCCGGCGCAGATCGGTCCGACTCCCGTGCCGGCCCCCGTGCGCGTGGACGCACGGGTGGCCGCGGTCGGCACCGGGTACGCGCTGACCCTCGCGCTCGCGCGACCGGGTGGCCCGAGCTGGCGCCGCGACGTGACGTCCGACCGCTGCGACGAGCTCGCCGAGGCCACCGCGCTCATCGTCGCCGTCGCCCTCGATCCGGTGTTCCTCGCCGAGCAGGCGCCCGCGCCGGGCGTGCCCCCGCCCGCGTCTCCGGCGGGACCGTCGATCGCGTCGCCGTGGTCGCGCCCGTCGACGCCGCCCGCCACCCCGCGCGACGCACCCGCGACGACGTCGAGCCGAGCTCCGTTCGGCGTCGCCCTGCGCCCGAGCGTCGGCGCATGGTTCGGCGCGCTTCCCCGGATCGGCGCGGCGATCGGCGTCGACGTCGTGCTCCCTGCCCGACGCGCGCTGCGGATGGAGCTCGGCGCCCTGGCGATCCCCCGGCAGCGCACCACCGTCGCCCCCGATGCGGGCGCGCAGCTGTGGTTGGCCACCGCCGTGCTGCGCGGCTGCTTCGCACCGGCCGTGGGCCGCGTGCGCCCCATGGCCTGCGTCGGCGTCGCCGCCGGCGCGATCGGGGGCCGCGGTCGCGGCAGCGCGGTCGCGAGCACGGCGGCGACGCAGCCCTGGGCCTCGGCGGTCGCGGCGACCGGCCTCGAGGTCGCGATCGTGCGGTGGCTCGGCGCGTTCGCCCGCGTCGAGGGCCACGCCCACCTGCGCCGACCGGGCTTCCACCTCGACGCGGTCGGCCCGGTCCACCGCACAGGTCAGGCCAGCGCGACCGCGCTCGTGGGCCTGCAAGCCGTGCTACGGTAGGTTTCGACGATTTCCCGTCGGTCGCGAGCGAGATCGCCGTGCCTCGCGACACCAAGGCCTCAACGGTGGAATCCACGTCCGAGTTCGGGGCCGACGCGAGTCCCCTGGCCCAGATCTACCGCGAGCACGTCGAGTTCGTGTGGGCGGTGCTGCGGCGGCTCGGCGTCGACGAGGCCGACGTCGAAGACGCCGCGCAGGACGTCTTCGTCGTCGCCCACCGGCGACTCGGCGAGTTCGAGGGCCGCGCCGCCGTGCGCACGTGGCTGTACTCGATCGCGCTGCGCGTGGCGTCGAACCGCCGCCGCAAGCACGCGCGCCGCGACGCGCTGCTGCAGCGCATGCCGCGGGCGATCCCCGAGGATCTCGAGGAGCTCGCCGCGCGCGGGCAGGCCCGGGCGATCCTCGAGTCGCTGCTCGATCGACTCGACGAGCACAAGCGCGTGGTGTTCGTGCTCGCGGAGCTCGAGGAGCTCACGGTGCCCGTGATCGCGGACATGGTCGGCGAGAACCCGCGGACGATCTACTCGCGGCTGCGGGCCGCGCGGGCAAGCGTCGCGACCGCGCTCGATCGATTGCACGGACCGCCGCGCATCGAGCTCGACGCCGCGATCGTGGCGGCGCGACCGCGACCGCGCCTCGCCCCGGAGCGCGCGCGTCGGGCCTGGGCGCTGGTGGTCGCGAAGCTCGCGAGCGGCCCCGCCGTGGTGCCCGTCGCCGCGGGCCTCGGGGCATGGACCAAGCTCGCGCTGGTCGGTGGACTCGGCGTCGCGGTGTGGACCGGCGCCGCGGCGATCGACGACGAACCCACCGCGGGCAGCACACCCGCGTCGACCGATGCGCCGAGCGATCCCGCGGCCGTCGAGGCGCCAGCGACCCTGCCGAGGGCCGCGACGGTCGCCGCGTCCCCGGTCGCGCCGACACGACCGACGCCCACGCCCACGGTGACGCCGCGCCTCGCCGCGGCCACCGAGCGCAACGACGGTCGCACGGCCGCGCCGGCCGCCCTGCGCGAGGCGCCCACGGAGCGCTCACTGGCCGCCGAGCTCGCGGCGCTCGACCGCGTCCGCGAGCTCCTCGCCCGCACGTCCGCCGACGCCGCGATCGCCGAGCTCGACCGCTACGACGCGCGCTTCACCGACGGCGCGCTGCGCCGCGAGGCCGACGGCCTGCGCGTCGCCGCGCTGTGCGAGCTCGGGCGAGACGCCGACGCCCAGGCCCACGCCGCGCGATCCGGCCTGCCCCGCCCACGCTGCGACCTTCGACCGTAGTCGAGTCACTTGAGGCGGTGCTTCTTCAGCTTCGCCTGCAGCGTCGTCGGCTTGAGCCGCAACAGCGCGGCCGCACCGTCGTCGCCATAGATCTTGCCCTTGGTGACCTCGAGCGCCCGCTGCAACAGCTGGCGCTCGGCCTGGGCGAAGGGCGGCACCGCAGGGTCGCCCGCGGCGACGCGCGGCGAGGCGCCCGCGTCGAGTTCGAACACCACCGGGCTGAGGTGGACGCGATCGATCGCCCCCTTGGGCACCACGATCGTCGCGCGCTCGATGGCGTGCAGCAGCTCCCGCACGTTGCCGGGCCACGCCCGCGCGCACAGCTCGTCGACCGCGTCCGCGGTGAGCTCCCACGGGCCGCGCCCCGAGCCCGTGGCGAGCTCGCGCAGCCGCTCGATCGCGATCTCGGCGATGTCCTCGACGCGCTCGCGCAGCGGCGGCAGCGACAGGGGCACGGCGGCGAGACGGTAGTAGAGGTCCTCGCGGAACCGCCGCTCGCGGATCGCCGCCTCGAGGTCGACGTGCGAGGCCGCGATCACGCGGACGTCGACGCGCACCGTCTCGTCGGAGCCGACCGGCTCGAAGCGTCCCTCCTGCAGCGCGCGCAGCAGCTTGGCCTGGGCGAGCAGCGGCATGTCGCCGATCTCGTCGAGGAACAGCGTGCCGCCGTTCGCCGCGACGAACCGACCCGCACGATCCCGCACCGCACCACTGAACGCGCCCTTCTTGTGGCCGAACAGCTCGCTCTCCACCAGGCTCTCGGGGATCGCGGCGCAGTTGACCGACACGAACGGGCGGCGGGCCCGATCGGACCACTCGTGCAGCGCCCGCGCGGCGACCTCCTTGCCGGAGCCGGTCTCGCCGCGGATGAGCACCGGCAACGACGTCGGCGCGACCTGGCGGGCGAACTCGACGAAGCGATGCATCCGCGGGCTCCGCGAGCGCGCGAGTCGTTCGCCCGACTCGGACTCGCCGAGGCCCGCGCTGCCGAGGGACTGGTTCTGCACCTCGAGCGCCCGGCGATAGCGGTCGAGCAGCTCGGCCTGCTCGGCGAACGCCAGCGCGGTGGAGGCGAGCTGCGCGTAGACGTCGGCGAGCGACACCTCGGCCGGCGAGTACGACGTGCACACGCGGCGATCGAGGGTGATGAGCCCGACGGGCGCGTCGCCCGAGCGCAGCGGGATCACCATGCACGCGTGGCCGTGGGGCAGATCGAGCACGCCGTCGTACGGATCGCCCTCGTCGCTGGCGTGGTGCTCCTCGGACAGCGCCATCGGTCGACCGTGGTCGAGCACGCGGGTGAGCAGCGGGAAGTCGGCGAGCCGCAGCCGATGTCGACGGATCGCCTCCGAGTCGAGCGGCCCATCGGCCGCCGCCGGCACGAGCACGTCGCCGTCGAGGCGGTAGAGCACCGCGAGGTCGTACGCGATCACCTGGCCGAGGGAGTGCAGCGCGCTGCCCAGCGTGCGCCCGAGGCGATGCGGTTGCGTCGTGAGCGACGCGATGGCCTTCAGATCGGCGGCGTAGTCGAGGACCTGCGACACGCGGAGGTCCTAGCACCCAGGCGGCGTTGCACAACCAAATAATGGTGCGGGGTACGACGACATATGGTTGTCCGATGCGGCAATTCGGACGTTTCGCCAGCAATTCCATGATTTTGTGCCCAGGCCTAGGGCTTGCTCTGGGGACCCCTCGCGCAGGCCAAGACCATGAACGCTACCCACCGATCCCGCTCCTCGTCGCGCCGCATCGCGGTCTCCCTCTTCGCCCTCGCCGCCCTCGTCGCGTGCGGGCCCAAGGCCCAGGGCCAGACGACGACGACGCCCGCGACCACGGGCGCCGTGACCACGTCACCGGGCGACGCCCCGGCCGCGCAGAGCTCGTACCGCAACGAGGACTGGTGGCCGCAGCAGCTCGACCTGCGCCCACTCGCGGCCCACGGCCCGAAGAACGACCCCACCGATCCGACGTTCGACTATGCGGCGGCGTTCGAGGCCCTCGACCTCGACGCGGTGAAGGCCGACATCGCGAAGGTGCTGACCACCTCGCAGGACTGGTGGCCGGCGGACTACGGCCACTACGGCGGCCTGATGATCCGCCTGGCGTGGCACAGCGCCGGCACCTATCGCGTCACCGACGGCCACGGCGGCGCGGGCGAGGGCGCGATCCGCTTCGCGCCGCTCGGCAGCTGGCCCGACAACGCGAACCTCGACAAGGCGCGCCGACTGCTGTGGCCGATCAAGCGCAAGTACGGGCGCAGCTTGTCGTGGGCCGACCTGATGGTGCTCACCGGCAACGTCGCGCTCGAGTCGATGGGCTTCAAGACGCTCGGCTTCGGTGGCGGTCGCGAGGACGCGTTCGAGCCCGAGGACGTCGACTGGGGCCCCGAGACCAAGTGGCTCGCGAGCCAGCGCTACAGCAAGGACGGCAAGACGCTGGCGAAGCCGCTGGGCGCGACGCAGATGGGCCTCATCTACGTCAACCCCGAGGGCCCCGGCGGCGTGCCCGATCCGCTCGCGGCCGCGGAGCACATCCGCACCACGTTCGGTCGCATGGCGATGAACGACGAGGAGACCGTCGCGCTCATCGCCGGCGGCCACACGCTCGGCAAGGCCCACGGCGCGCACAAGCCCAGCGAGTGCGTCGGCGTCGAGCCCGAGGGCGCGCCGGTCGAGGACCAGGGCCTCGGCTGGAAGAACCGCTGCGGCACGGGCAAGGGCGCCGACACGGTGACGAGCGGCCTCGAGGGCGCGTGGACCAAGACGCCCGCGGCGTGGTCCCACGACTACTTCAAGCACCTGTTCGAGGCCGAGTGGGAGCTGACGACGGGACCCGGCGGCGCCAAGCAGTGGACGCCGAAGAGCGGCGAGGCCACCGTGCCGGACGCCCACGTCGCGGGCAAGCGGCACAAGCCGATGATGTTCACGACCGATCTGGCGCTGAAGACCGACCCCGCGTACCGCAAGATCTCCGAGCGCTTCCTGAAGGACCCCAAGGCGTTCGAGGCCGCGTTCGCCAGCGCGTGGTTCAAGCTCACGCACCGCGACCTCGGCCCGCACGTGCGACTGCTCGGCAAGCAGGTGCCGCCGCCGCAGCAGTGGCAGGACCCGGTACCGCCGGTCGATCACAAGCTGGTCGGGCCGCGGGAGATCGCCGCGCTCGAGAAGGAGGTGCTCGCCTCGGGCCTCACGATCCCGCAGCTCGTCCAGACCGCGTGGGCCTCGGCGTCGACGTACCGCGACACCGATCGTCGCGGCGGCGCCAACGGGGCGCGACTGCGCCTCGCCCCGCAGAAGGACTGGGCGGTCAACCAACCCGCCGAGCTCGCGAAGGTGCTCCCGGTGCTCGAGGAGATCGCGCGCAAGTTCAACGCCAAGGCCCCGGGCGGCAAGAAGATCTCGATGGCGGATCTCATCGTGCTCGCCGGCAACGCGGCGGTCGAGGAGGCCGCGAAGCGCGGCGGCGTCACGATCGACGTCCCGTTCACGCCGGGCCGCAGCGACGCGACGCAGGAGAGCACCGACGTCGAGTCGTTCGGCTACCTCGAGCCCGCGGCCGACGGCTTCCGCAACTACGTCGGTGGCACCACCGAGCGCTCGGCCCCCGAGATGCTCGTCGCCAAGGCCGACGCGCTCACGCTCAGCGCCCCCGAGATGACGGTGCTGCTCGCTGGCCTCCGGGTCCTCGACACCAACTTCGACGACTCGAAGCACGGCGTGCTCACCTCGCGCCCCGGCGTGCTCAGCAACGACTTCTTCGTCAACCTGCTCGACATGGACGTGCAGTGGAAGAAGTCGGCGAACAACGCCGCGGTGTTCGAGGGCCACAGCCGCGAGGGCGGCAAGGTGGCGTGGACGGCCACCGCGGTCGACCTCGTCTTCGGCGCCAACTCGCAGCTGCGCGCCATCGCCGAGGTCTACGCGGCCGACGAGGGCAACGCGAAGTTCGCCGCCGACTTCGCGGCCGTGTGGGCGAAGGTGATGGAGCTGGATCGGTTCGACGTGGGCGCGCGCAAGGCCAAGCGCGCGACGAAGCGGTAGCTCGGGGCTCACCTCGCGTGCTCGTGCTGCCCTACGCGGGCGGCGCGAGCACGGCGTCGAGCTGCAGGTAGCAAGCCTCCATCCCCTGGTCCATGCCGGAGGCGATCGCGCCGTCGCGGGCGTCCTTCGACGCGTACTGCTGGGTGATGCGCATCGTGGTGACGCCACCCTCCTCCGTGAACTCGTGCGTCTCGACCAGCGAGCCGATCGTCTCGCCGGAGCCGAGCTTCATCGTCTCGGTGTGCACGGCCCGCTCGTGCGGGACCACCTCGGTGAAGACGCCCTCGAGCGTCATGGCCGGATCGTTCTCGGCGTCCTTCCACGCGAGGCGGAGCTTGCCGCCCACGTGGGGCTCGCACTCGCAGACGGTCGTGGTCCACCCGGGCGGCGGCAGCATCCACCGACGCATCTTGTCCGGGGTGAACATCGCCGTCCACACGAGCCGACGCGGGGCGTGGAAGGTGCGGAGCAGGACGATCGTGGTGTCGGTGGGCGTGGAGATCTGCAGGCCTTCGGGCGTCATGGTGCGGTCCTTCTCTGGGTGATCGCGGGCGTGGTCGACGGTCGGGGAGATCGATCAACTGCGGCGCGTACGGCCGCGCCCGCGGGGCGCGGGGCGAGGCGCCTCCTCGGCCTTCATCTCGTCGAGGAGCGAGTCGAGGGCCTCGAAGCGCGCCTCCCAGTGGAGGCGGAACTGCTCGGTCCAGCGCATCGCCTCCTCGAGGGGCTGCGCGCGCAGGCGGCAGAGGTGCTCGCGCCCCGCGACGCGCCGCCGCACGAGCCGCGCCCGCTCCAGCACGCGCACGTGCTTGGTGGCGGCCGGGAACGTCATGCGCAGCGGCGAGGCGAGCTCGGTCAGGTTGCGCTCCCCGCCCGAGAGCTGGCGGAGGATCGCCCGGCGGGCAGGGTGCGCCAGGGCGTGGAATACGAGGTCGAGTCGCGCCTCTCGATCGGATACCATGTGGTTTACTATACCGATCGGTTTCATGATGTCAAACGGCGCGCACTCGCTGCAGCCGCGCGGAGCAGCCGTCGAAACGACGGGCACTCCATGTGGCTCGGCGCGGGGCAGGCCGCCGCGTGGCGGAGCCCGTCGCGCAGCTTCGTCAACCTCGTGATCGTCGCGTCGAGCTCGTCGGCCTTCGCCGTCAGCCGCGTGCGATCGATGCGGGGGCGCCCGTCGGCGGCGAACATCCGGCCGATCTCGTCGAGGGAGAACCCCGCGGCCCGGCCGAGCCCGATGAGCGCGAGGCGCTCGAGGACCGCGGGCTCGAACTGCCGACGCAGGCCGCGGCGACCGACCGAGCGGATGAGCTTCTTGTCCTCGTAGAACCGGAGCGCCGACACGGCGAGGCCGGATTGCCGCGCGACCTCGGCGATGTCCAGGAGCGGCGGCCTTTCCCTTGACCTCGAGTCGACTTCATCTTGCATGCTGTACCCGTGGAGTCAACGACGATGGACGAGCGAGCACAGGGTGGCGGAGAGCAAGCACGGCTGTGGAACGGCGCCGCGGGCGAGGCATGGGTCGCGATGCAGGACGTGATCGACGTGCTGTTCGCACCCATCGACGCGCTGCTCTGTGACTTCGTCGCCGCCGCCGCGCCACGTCGGATCCTGGACGTCGGCTGCGGCACGGGCCGCACCACCGTGGCCGTCGCGAAGCGTCTCGGCGGCGCGGCCACCTGCCTCGGCGTCGACATCTCGGAGGCGATGGTCGCGGCCGCGCGCGCCCGTGCGGCGCGCGAACACGTGGTCGCGACGTTCGTCACCGCGGACGCCGAGACCCACGCGTTCGATCCGAGCAGCGTCGACGCGATCGTCTCGCGCTTCGGCGTGATGTTCTTCGCCGATCCGATCGCGGCCCTCACGAACCTCCGCCGCGCGGCGGCCCCCGGCGCTCCGCTGCGCTCCGTGGTGTGGCGCAGCGCGGCCGAGAACCCGTTCATGACCGCGGCCGAGCTCGCCGCCGCGCCGCTGTTGCCCGAGCTGCCGGTCCGCCGAGAAGACGAGCCCGGGCAATTCGGGTTCGCCGACCGCGATCGCGTCGCCGCGCTCCTCGAGGGCGCCGGCTGGGCCGAGGTCGAGATCCTCCCGTACGACGCACCGTGCACGATGCCCGCCGCCGCCCTCGTGCCCTACGTGAACCACCTCGGTCCGGTGGGGCGCGCCCTACAGCACGCCGACGACGCGCTGCGGGCCCGGGTCATGGAGGTCGTGCTGCCCGCCTTCGAGCCGCATCGCCGCGGCGACGAGATCCGCTTCACGGCGGCGTGCTGGGCGATCGGGGCGCGTGCGTGAGGATGCCTACCCGAGCCGCAGGCCGACCGGCAGCGCGTCGCCGAACATCCGCCCGCGATCGCCCTCGGTGAGCTCGGCCGGCCGCAGCACCAGCTCGATCCAGCTCGCCGACGCCTTGGCCTTCTTCAGCGCGGCGACCACCGCGTCGCGCACGCCCGCTGCGACGTCGCGCGCCGGATCGCCGGTCATGCGCGACAGCTGGGCCACCGCGAACGAGGCCCCCTCGGCGGTGGCGAGATCGAGGGCGAGCAGCCGCGCGAGCCACCGCTCGGCGACCGCAGGCGCGACGACGTCGGTGGTCTCGCCGGAGAACGGTACGCGCGCGCCGACGCGACCGAGCGGCCAGTACGAGCCGAGCTTGTCGGCGCGCTCGAGCAGCAGCTCGCCGGTCGCCTCCTTGGCCGCGGCGTCGCAGCGCTCGAGGCCCGCGACGAGCTGCATCATCTCGACCGGCCCGTGGCGATGGGGGCCCGGCGGCACGGCGCCATCGGGGCTGCGCCACAGCCACGGCTGCAGCTCGGCGAACAGCGCCCGCTGGCGATCCGCGTCGAGGCCCGCCGCGATCCGTCGCCACGTGATCCACCACTCGGACCACATCGCCTTGCTGCGGTGCTGCAGGCCGACCTCGCGGCGCCGCCACATCGCGTCGATGCGCGCGGCGTCGTCGGGCATGCCGAAGCCCGGGCGCAGGCACCAGCCGAGCATGCGCAGCCAGTGCAGCTCGTGGGCCTCGGAGCGCGCGCACGACTCGGCGTGCTCGAGACACGCGTCGGCGAGGACGCGGCACGTCGACGCCGACCACTGCCCGCGGGGCCCGAGGAGCTTCTCGAGCGCGGCGCGGCTGTTCTTGATCGCGGACTCGTCCTTGGCCGACATCGCCGCGGCGAGCACCGCGGTGGCCTGACCGACGGCGGGATCGGGCTTGGCGACGGGCGCCTCGGCGACCGGCGCCTCGGGCTCGGCGCGACGCAGGGCGAAGTCGAGTCGCCAGCGCCGCGGCGGCAGATCGACGGTGACGAGATAGATCTCCAGCGCCCCGGTCTCGGTCGCGGTCGTCGACAACGTCACCATCGCGCCCTTGCCCTCGGCCCCGGCGGCGCGGGTCGGATCGCGCAGCACCGTGGCCAACGGCGGTAGCGGCTCGAGCTCGAGCGCCGTGTCGGCCAGCGCACCGGGGCCGTCGACGTGATCCCCGGTGTACTCGAACAGCGGGAAGCCGACGGGCTGATCGAGCACCAGATCGAACACGCGATCGGGCACCGCGACGCTGGTCCCGGGCTCCATGCCGCGCGGCGCGACGCACAGCGCGCGTCGACTACCATCGGCCGCAGCGACGCCGATGTAGTAGGCCCGCGCCGTGCCGCCGCCGATCACGTCGCCCAGGCCGCGCCGCGCGAGCACCGATCGCACCGCGCCGTGGGCGACCGCGAGATCGAGCGAGGTGTGATCGAGCCGGGCCACCGGCGCGCCGAACCACGACGCGAGCACGGCCATCAGCCGCTCCACCAGCGCGTCGCCCTTGAACACGCCGCCGTTGAGCAGCACGCGATCGGGCCGCGGCAGGCCGCCCTCGACGTGGGCCCCCGCCTCGGCCGCAGCGTCGGCGTGGCGGCGCAGGAACGTGCACACGTGGCGCACGATCGCGGTGTCGCTGGTGTACGGCAGGCCCAGCGTCGTGAGGCCCGCGCGCCCGGTGCGGCCCGCGGTCTCGGCGGGGCCGGTGAACGGCAGGAAGCCGTCGAGCAGCACCGCGGTCGCCTCGTCGCGATCGATCGGGATCGACTTGGTGCCGCCGACCAACCGCGAGCCCCTCGACTGCACCGAGATCACCACCTGCTCGGGCGCGTCGACGCCGAGCAATCGCTCCTTCGCGTCGCGGGCCGACTGCACCAGCGCCGACCACACGGTGGCGTCCTCGGGCCGCGGCAGGCCGGCCTTCGTCAACGCGAACATCGCCAACGCGGCGTCCATGTTGTCGCCGCCGAGCATGAGGTGACCGCCGACGGCGATGCGCTCGATCCGGGGCTCGGCCGCGTCGGCGCCCGGCGGACGCACGCGCAACAGCGTGAGGTCCGTGGTGCCACCGCCGACGTCGACGACGAGCACGAGCCGCGCGTCGCCGAGCTGCGCGTCGAGGGCGTCGGCGTGCGTCCCGAGCCAGTCGTAGAACGCGGCCTGCGGCTCCTCGAGCAGTCGCACCTCGCCGAGCCCGGCCTCGCGCGCCGCGGACGTCGTCAGCTCGCGCGCGCCCTCGTCGAACGACGCGGGCACGGTGACGACGACGTCCTGATCCACCAACGGCGCGTTGGGGTGCGCGGCCTCCCACGCCGATCGCAGGTGCGCGAGGTACTCGACCTGCGCCGCGAACGGCGACACGTGGGCGCCGGACTCGGGGGCGTTCCACGGGAGGATCGGCGCGCGACGATCGACGCCGCCGTGGCACACCCAGCTCTTCGCCGACGCCACCAGGCGCGTCGGCACCTTGGCGCCGAGGCGGCGCGCGGCCTCACCGACGATGCGCGGCGACTCGCCCCACGGCAGCGCGCGATCGGCCGCGGCGAACTCCCCCTCGGCGCACAGGTACAGGAACGAGGGCAGCAGCGCCTGCTCGGCGATCTCACCCGGCGCGACGAGCTGCGGGATCTCCATCAACCGCACGCGCGGGTGATCGAGCCGCGCGTACGACAGCGCGCAGTGGGTGGTCCCGAGATCGATCCCCACGGCGAACTGGGGCGCGTCGTTGGTCTGGACCATGGCGTCCGGGTTGTCCCACGGGCGACGCCGCTCGGCAAAGGGGGCCGTGCCCGCCGCGTCACTGCACGCCGTACATCACGCGCCACACCGGCTCGAACGCCCAGGCATCCCCGTCGGTCGGCGACGCGCCACCGGCCTGCGTCGATCCGTGGCCGTCGCCGGTCGGCGCCGAGGTCACCAGGCGGTGCGAGTCGCCCCACGGCGCGGGCGCGCCGTCGACGACCGCGGGCGCCCCCGGCAGGCCGAGATCGTCGAACGCCTGCAGATGCCCATCGTGCTGCTCGTCGCCGGTGTGCGTGAAGCCCCAGAAGCGATCGATGGACGTCACCGGCACGCCCGTCAACCACGCCTGATCGGTGTCGAGCGGCCCCGACAACATCACCACGCGCTCGACCGCGCGGTTCATGCCGACGACGCCCGAGCTGCTCGCGCCGTGAGAGATGCCGGAGACCACGATCCGATCCCAGCGCGGCAATCCATCCTGCACGAAGTACTGCCAATCGCCGCCGGGGTGCAGCGCCTGCAGGTGCTCGAGCATGCGGACCACCCGGACCTCGATGCTGTCGGGCGGACCGATGTCGATGAACGGGTGGTGATCGACGCCCTCGAACGCCTCGAGGCGGCAGCCGCCGATGTCGTCGCCGCAGTTGCCCACGCCGTAGTCGCTCACGTAGCACGGCTGCACCACGTGGAAGCCCATCGCCGCGAGCACGCGGCCGTGCTCCTGGCCGCCGCACAGCGCTGGCGCGCCCGCGCCGTGCAAGTACACGACGAGCTGGCCGATGGGCGTGGCGTTCGTGTCGAGCTGCGCCTGCTCGACGGCGAGCTTCAGCGTCGCGGCGGGATCGGCCTCGTCGGGGGTGAACTCGAGCTCGTACAGCTGTGGATCGGAGACATCGACCTGCGGCCCGGGGTCGACGGGCTCGCCGGTGCTCGAGCTGTCGCTCGACTCCGAGCCGTCGGCGTCGCCCGAGGAACCCGTGTCCGCGGGCGCACTGGTCTCGGGCGTCGTGGTCGCGTCGAGGGTCGAAGGCGCCGTCGTCGTCGGCCCGACCGTGCCGTCGGCGGCCCCGGTGGATCCACCCCCGGTGGACGCGTCGGTGTCGGCGTCACCGCCCCCATCGCCGCAGGCCGACATCGCGAGCGAAGCGAACACGACGGAGACGAGACGCGGCGTCACGATCATCTACGGACCTTGTCCGAGGCCGCGACGCGCCGTCAAGCGCCGCGCTTGGTGCCACGGGGTGATTTGCGTACGGACGTCGACGTCGACGTGGCCGCGGCCACCCCCGCGACAGCGGCCAAGTACGCCCGACCGCGCGGCGCGATCTCGTAGCCGACCTCGAAGCTCTGCGTGAGCCCGAGGCGCTTGAGCTTGCGGACGTCGGTCTTGAACGGCAGCGTCTCGCGCCCGAGCATCGCCGCGAGCTTCGACGCGGCCACCCGCGGGTGCGCGTCGATGATCGCGAACGTCGCCGCCGTCCACGGCGCCTTGCGATCCATGCGTTCGAGCGCGCCTCGGATCGCGACGACGTCGTCCGGCGTCAGCTGATCCTCGAGCGCCAGCTCGACCCGATCCCCGTCGCCGCCGTGGTGCAACTCGACGCGCACGACCTCGGTGTCGGGCTCGATCGGCCCGAGCTCGCCGAGGTGGGCGAGCAGCTCGGCCTTCGACGCGAAGCCCGATCGCTTCGCGTCCGCGGTGCTGATCGCCGACGCCTTCACCCACCGCACGTCGTCGACCTCGAGCACGCCGATCGGGTGGCAGCGGTAGCGCCCGCCCTTGCGCACGCGCAGGGTCTGCCACCGGCGGAACGTGAGGGTGATGTCGCCGCGGGTGAGGCCGTCCCAGAACGCCCGCTTGAACAGCAGCATGGACCCCACGGTATTCGAGGTGTCGGAATTTTTCCCGGACCACCGCATCCTCGCGGGGACCCCGTCCGTCGTCGGGGACGAGACCCATGAACGCGACCGCCACCAAGACCGAGTCCACCTTCCGCATGGCCTACTCCGTCCGCGTGTCGATCGCGGCCGCCCCCGACCGCGTGTGGACGCTCCTGACGGACGCCGCCCGATTCCCGTCGTGGAACACCGCCGTCACCAGCATCGAGGGGGAGATCGCCCTGGGCCAGCGGCTGACGGTGCGCGTGCCGCTGGCTCCGGGCCGCGCGTTCCGTCCGCGCGTGATCGCGTTTCAGCCCCCCGCGGCAGGGTCGGGCGCGACGATGGTGTGGAGCGACGGCATGGCGCCGATGTTCAAGGGCACCCGCACGTTCACCCTCGAGCCCGAGGGCAGCGGCACCGCGTTCACCATGGTCGAGGAGTTCAAGGGCGTGATGCTGCCGATGATCAAGGGCTCGCTCCCCGACTTCCGCGCCGCGTTCGACGAGTACGCCGCGTGCCTGAAGCGGGCGGCCGAGGCGAGTTGATCGCGGTTCCCTCGGTGCGCATCGCGGGCGTAGCCTCGCTCTAGGATGACCGCCGTCGCACCGCCGCCCGACCTCGCCGCCGCCCGCGAACGCTTCCTCGGGATGGTCGACGATCTGCGACCCGACCTCCACCGCTACGCCTCGCGACTCGTGGGCTCGGCGATCGACGGCGAGGACATCGTCCAGGACACGCTCGCCAAGGCCTTCTACGCCCTCAGCCTCTCGGCCGAGGTGCCGCCGTTGCGGCCGTGGCTGTTCCGCATCGCCCGGAACACGGCGATCGATTTCCTGCGCCGCTACGACCACCGCATGGTGGATTCGCTCCCCGACGCCGAGCCGATGGCACCCGACGACTTCCCCCGTGACCCGACCGCCCTCACAGCGGGCCTGTCGGCGTTCATGGCCCTGCCGGTGACGCAGCGCAGCGCGGTCATCCTGAAGGACGTGCTCGACGCGTCGCTCGCCGAGATCGCCGAGCACCTCGGCACCACCGTCGAGGCCGTGAAGGCGCTGCTGGTCCGCGGCCGCGCGGCGCTGCGGGCCCACGGCGGCGAGGCCCGACCGATCACCGCCACGAACGGATCGCCCCAGCACCGCGCCCTCGTCGAGCAGTACGTCGCCCTGTTCAACCGCCGCGACTGGCCCGGCGTGCAGGCCCTCCTGCTCGAGGAGGTCCGCCTCGATCTCGTCGCCAAGTCGCAGCGCCAGGGCAAGTCGGTGGGCGGCTACTTCGCCCGCTACGCCCAGGACCCCGACGTCACCCTGCGACTCGGCCGCTGCGAGGGCCGCGAGGTCCTCGGCGTGTTCCGCAGCGGCGGCGCGTCACCGGAGTACATCATCGTCCTCGAGAGCGAGGGCGGGCGCGTGTCGTTCATCCGCGACTTCCGCTACGTGCCGTACATGGCGGAGCTGCTGGAGTTCGTGGAGGAGTAGGCGCGGCTCATCTGCGCGAACCGAGGCCGAAGTCCAGCCCGAGGGCCAGGAACGCCAGCGGCGGGAAGGCCATGCGCTGCTTCTCACCGCCCTCCACCACCGCACCGATCGCGCCGAGGTTCGCGCGTCCGACCACCTGGGTGATCATCGCGACCTGCACGTTGATCGCGAGCCGGCGCGCGACGTCGTGGCTCCACTCGACCGACGGCCCGACGTTGAACCCGTTGGCGACGATGTCGCCCGAGAACGTGTCGTTCTCGAAGCCCTGCTTCGTATAGTTGTAGCCGAGCATCGCCCCGAGCCGCAGCCGCGAGCGGGCCGAAGTGCGGATCGGCACCTTCAACGCGGCGCCGATCGAGAACAGGTGCATGCGCAGCCCATCGGTCGGCGCGGTGCCGCGCTCCTTGATCCCGCGCAGCGAGTAGTGCAGGTACGGCCCCATCTCGAAGTGGTCGCCCAGGGCGATCATCGCGTCCGCGTGGAGCACGAACCCGACCCCGACCTTGGTCTTCGAGACCTTGTGGGGCGTGGCGGAGCCCGGGAAGCCGAGGCCCACGCGCGGCGGCATGGGCGGCGGGCTCGGCCGCCGTCACGATGCGCGGGGCGAACAGCAGCAGCGATGCCAGGGCGAGGCGGAACGAGCGGGTCATGCCGCGGGTAAGTGCGGGCGCCGGGGATTTCGATCCCACGCCGCCGACGTGACGCATCCGCGGCGGGCCAGGCGCGCTGGAAATCACGGTGACCTGCGGATACCGTCGCGGATGCAGAGCGATCGATCATGACGCAGCCCTACCCCCGTGACGCGCGCTCGCCCCTCTGGATCCCTGTGTCCTTCGTCGCCCTGCTCGGGGCGTGCGGCGACTCGTCCGGCTCCGCCGACACCTCGAGCTCGACGGCCGCGTCGTCCACCGGCGAGCCCGCGCCGCTCACCCACGGCGCGATCACGCTCGAGTTCCGCCGCGCCGAGTCCCAGGCCGCCAACCCATTCGTCGGCGCCGCGACGGTCGAGGTCACGATGGTCTATCAGGACTGCCTGGTGGACTTCTACGACGCCAACCCGAACCTCCACCAGGACGGCCTGCTCGGGGCGCGGATCTTCGGCGGCGCCGAGCTCGACGGCGAGGGCTGGCTCGATCGTCTGTGCGCGCCGACCCTGCCGAACGCAGCGTCGTGCACGATCGAGTCGATCTCGCAGACGCTGGCCGTCGCCCACCTGCTGACGGTGCGCTACACCCTCGAGGACGACCTCGAGGACCGCTCGCTACAGTTCGGGCCGATCCCCAACCTCGCGACGACCGGCTGCGATCCCGTCATGCGCATGACCTCGGCGGGCGCGTCGAAGGGCTTCGACGCCGCGGGCGATCAGTCGTTCGTGGTCGAGAGCTTCGCCCCCGAGGAGGCGACGACCGACCAGGCCGAACCGATCGTGATCCGCGTCGCCGCCGTCGAGTGACGCGAGCCCGGCTCGATCAGCACAGCCCCAGGCCGACGTCGCAGACGCAGGTCATCGAGTCGCACGCGGCGGTGCACGTGTCCGCTTCGCTGCACGAGATGATGCAGCCGCTGCCGCAGGTCAGCGTGCAATCGCTGCCGGGGTTGCAGTCCTGCGGGCAGCCCTCGTTGCAGTCGAAGGTGCAGTCGCCGCCGTCGCAGCTCTGCTGACAGCCGTCGCCGTCGCAGCTCGCGTCACACGTCGCATCGGCGTCGCAGTCCTGCGCACAATCACCGCCCGAGCAATGCAGCGTGCACGTCGCACCGGCGGCGCACTCCTGGTTGCAGCCGCCGCCCGAGCACTCGAACGCGCAGGTCTGACCGCCGTCGCAGATCTGCGCGCAGCCGCCCTCGACACAGTCCTCGCCGGCGCCGGTGTCGGTCCCCGTGTCGGGATCCGAGTCCCCGGTCTCACCCGTGTCGGCGGTCGTCTCGGCCGCGGTGGTGCTCGCCGACGTGCCAGCGGTCGTGCCCGCCGTCGTGCCTGCCGTCGTGCCTGCGGTCGTCGCGTCCGCCGTGGTCGTCGACATCGTCGTCGACGCGCCCGAGGCCGTCCCGGTCTCGGATCCGCCGTCCCCCGCGTCGTCGCCGTCGTCGGTGGCGATCACACAGCCGCCGACGAGCAGCGCGAAGCAGGCGATCCGGGTGGGCAGGGCAAGTTCCAGTCGTGGCATCTCGGACGATCCTCCGCGCCGGGTCGTGGCGCGCCGCCGGTAGAGGGGCCAGCACCGCCGATCGATTGCGGGTCCCCGACGATTTCTACGGCCCACGCCGACGCGGTGCCGTGGACGCGCGCCTGGCTGTCGCGAGCCGAGCGTGCTAGGCTCGCGACCTATGTCGTTGGAAGATGTTCGTCGTCGTCTGCCCGTGGTGGATGCCCTGCCGACGCCGGACAGTCGCTGGGCCTCCAATACGCGGCGGACGGCCGCCAAGGCGCCCCGATGGGCCGTCTGGGAACTGACACTCGCCTGCGATCAGAAGTGTGCGCATTGCGGTCCGCGGGCTGGCGAGCGCCGCCCCGACGAGCTGACCACCGAGGAGTGCCTCGCGGTCGTGCGCGAGCTGAAGGAGCTCGGCTGCGGCGAGGTGGTGCTCATCGGCGGCGAGGCCTACCTCCGCAACGATTTCATCCTGGTGATCCGGGCGATCCGCGAGGCCGGGATGAGCTGCACGATGACCACCGGCGGGCTCAACCTCACCAAGGCCCGCGCCGAGGCGATGGTCGAGGCCGGCATCGGCAGCGTGACGTTCTCGATCGACGGGCTCGAGGCCACCCACGATCGCCTGCGCGGCGTCCCCGGCAGCTGGAAGCGCGCGTTCGCGGGGATGCGACACATCCGCGAGGCCGGCGGACGGGTCGCCTCCAACACGCAGATCAACGCGCTGACCCGCACCGAGCTGCTGCCCCTGCTCGATCTCCTCGCGGACGCCGGCGCACATTCGTGGCAGCTGCAGATCACGGTCCCCCACGGCAACGCGGCCGACCACCCCGAGATCATCCTGCAGCCCCACTCGTACCTCGAGCTGTTCGAGACGCTGGATGCGGTCGTCGATCGCTGCGCCGAGCGCCGCGTGCGGCTGTGGCCGGGCAACAACCTCGGTTACTTCGGGCCGCTCGAGCGGCGGCTCCGCGCCGCCCAGAACAAGCACTGGCGCGGCTGCGTCGCGGGCGTCTCGGTGGTCGGCATCGAGAGCAATGGTGGCATCAAGAATTGCCCGAGCCTCGGCGGCCCGGTCAACGTCGGCGGCCAGTGGCGCGTGCACGGCATCCGCAAGATCTGGGAGGAGAGCTATCAGCTCGGCTACATCCGCGAGCGCACCGTCGACGATCTCTGGGGGTATTGCCGCACGTGCTACTACGCCGAGACGTGCATGGCGGGGTGCACCGCCGCGGCCGAGCCGTTGCTCGGGCGCCCGGGCAACAATCCATTTTGTCACCACCGCGCGGTGCAGATGGACAAGCAGGGGCTGCGCGAGCGCATCGAGCAGGTGCGGGGCGCCGCGGGCGGTGGCTTCGACAACGGGCTGTTCCGGGTGATCCGCGAGCACAAGGATCCCGAGCTGCGCGCGGCCCACGGGCCGGTGGCGATCGAGGAGCCCCGCGTCTCGCGATTGGTCGAACCGACGGGGCCCGGCTACGACGCGGTGCTCGACCCCGCACCGTAGTCGCGTGACGACGGTGGCGCGCGCTCAACCGTTCGGGTCGGTGTCGCCGGTGCCGCTCGACGTGGTGGCGCCCGTCTCGCTGCCGGTGGTCTCCGTCGTGCTCGTGGTCTCCGGGAACGGATCGGTGCTCGTCGACTCGTCCGGCCCGGCGTAGGTGACGGCGTCGGCGTCGGTCGGGTCGTACGTGGTCGACACCGAGACCGAGGTGCTCGATCCCGAATCCGTGATCGAGGCGTCGTCGGGGCCGGCGTACGTCACCGCGTCGGCGCTCTGCTCCGCGCTGGAGATCGTCTCCTCACCGACGGTCGTGCTGCCCGTGCTACCCGTTGCCCCCGTCGTTCCGGTGTCGTTGCCCGCCGTCGTGCCGCACGACACCGTGGCCAACGTCAGTCCCGCCGCGAGACCGAACAGCCGGAGCCCGGCATTGGACAGGACGCTCGCACGCCGATCGCAGAATGGGCACCACGTCTCCTCCGAGCGGATGAGGCAACCACAACCTTCGCAATCCACATAGGCCACCATCGGTTCAAGGTAGCGCGGCCTTTCGTCGACGTCCAGGGGCCGACGCCGATCGCCCGCCTGCGGCGTGCCGGACGGGCGTTCGCGGTACCATGGTCGCGCGGTGGGTGGCACAGGGGCGGCGTGGATCTTCGCCGGGGGACTGCTCGTCGCCCTCGGGTGGGTCGCGGCGCGCCGCGAGGCCCTCGCCCGGGTGTTGTTCGCGACCGTCGATCCCCGGCCGATGGCCATCTTCCGCATCGGCTTCGGCGCGTGCCTGCTCGCGCTGGTGTGGGAGACCGCGCCGCTGTCCGAGTACCTGTTCTCGGACGAGGGCCTGCTGCCACGCGCCGCGGTCGCCGAGGCGCGCGGCGTCCAGGGCCTCGGGCCCGGCGGACCCGAGGGGTTGCTCGGCGGGCTGCGCTACCTCGTCGACGGACGCTGGTCGCTGCTGCACCTGTATGATCCGCCGTGGTTCGCCCGCGCCCACGTCGTCGCGCTCGGCATCGCCGCGCTGGCGCTGACGCTCGGCTGGCGCACCCGCACCGCGACCGTGATCGCGTGGCTGCTGCTCGTCGGCCTGCTCCGGCGCGGCGACGCCCACTGGGGCGGCGAGCAGGTGTTCACCGGATTCCTGTTCGTGTCGATGTTCGCGGACGGCGGCGCCGCGTATGGCGTCGATGCATGGCGACGGCGCGCCGCGTTCCCCGAGCCGCGGCGGATCCCCGCGTGGCCGCAGGCACTGCTCGCCCTGCAGCTCGCCGTCGCGTACGCGGCCAACGGCTGGGCGAAGACCGGCCCGACGTGGATGTCGGGCGACACCCTCGGACTCGCGGTGCAGCTCGATCGCTACGCGCGGATCGACTGGCACTGGCTGCTCGCGCTCGTCGGCCCGTGGCCGCTGCGCCTCGCGACGTGGGGCGTGCTGTGGTGGGAGCGGCTGTTCCCGATCGTACTCGTGGGCCTGTGGTGGCGCGCCTGCGCTGCGCTCGGCGTGCCGAGCCTCGGTAGCGGGGTGCTGCGCACGCGCGCGGCGTGGCTCGTGGATCCGCGGCCGTGGCTCGGCTTCGGCCTGATTTTCCACGGCATCGCCATGGTGCTGTTCGAGTTCGGCGCGTTCGTCGGCGCGACAGTCTCGGCCTATGCGCTGTGCGGGCTCGCGGCGCCGTGGACGACGACGCGCCTCGATCCCGCGCCGCCGGCCGCGGCCCCATCGCTGCCCGCAGCAGCGTGGTTTGCCGCGGTGGCGATCATCGGCGCGGTCGGCCTCGTGTCGATCGCGACCGGCGTCGTCGCGTGGTGGTATGGCGGCTGGGCGGCCGTCGCGGTCGGGTTGTTCGTCGTCGGTCGCCCGGCCCTGCGACCGAGGCGCCTCGCCGCGGGGCTCCTGGTCGCCCACCACACCTGCGCGCTGCTGCTCTGGCAGTCGCCGACCTCGCCCTGGCGCGACCGGGCCCGCGCGATGGTCGAGCCGTGGATGGAGCGCACGTACACGCGGCAGCTGTGGTCGATGTTCGCGCCCAACGGCCCGACGCGCGATCAGACGGTCCGCACCACCGTGGTCGTCGGCGGAGCCCGTCATGACCTGCGCACCGAGCTCGAGCACGACCTGCGCCGCCCGTACCTGCTGCACGACCGGTGGCGCAAGATCGACGAGGGCGTCAGCGGCTATCGACGTGGGCTGGCGCAGTGGCACGCGCGGTGGGTCTGCCGTCGCTGGGCGATCGACCACGGCGGCGAGGTGCCGGATCGCGTGGTGCTCGAGCGCGTGGTCGCCCCGTTCGCCCCGCAGGACGCGCCGGATCGCGACGCGTGGTTCTGGGCGCACGCGAGCATCGAGCCCCTCGTCGAGGTCGCGTGCGCCCAGGATCCGTTCGGGGTGCCCGACGCCGAGGTCCTCGCGCGCCACGGGCTCGCGCCGTCGGGGCCCACCGACACGCCGTGAGCGTCAGCCGCTGGTCTCGGGCACGCCGTACTCCGGCTCGCCCACGGTCTCCGATCCGCCGGTGGTGCCGTCGGTGCCGGTGCCGGTGCTGCCGTCGGTGCCCGTCGTGGTCGCGTCGGTGGCCGAGTCGGTCACCGTGTCGGTCGCCGTGTCGGTCGTCTGGGCGAAGGTGTCCGCGCTGCCGTACTCGACGCCGCCGCTGCCCGTGATCGAGTCGTCGGTGGTCGCGGTGGTGCCGGTGGTGGCGGTGGTCGGGGCCGTGCCCGAGCTCGACGCCGTCGTCGTCGCGCTGCCCGCCGTGTCGTCGCCGTCGTCCTCGGCCGGGCAGGCTGCGAGCGTCAACCCGAGGAGGATCGCCGAAGCGCGCGGCGCCGCGATCGAGCGCTGCGTCGCGCCGCAGTGCGGGCACTGCTGCTCGTGCGCGTGGATGTCGAGCGAACAGACCGGACACACCACCAAGCGGGTCATGCGGTGATCGTGCCGGGTGTCGGGCGACGAATCAAGGGGGCCCGGTCCTGCGCCGGCGGAGCTCGGTCATCCCCCGTCGGCGTCCGGGCTCGCCCCCTCGGCCGGCGGCTCGTGCCACGCCCGCCCGGACGACGCCGCGCGCTCGAGCTCGGCGATGATCTGCGCGCCGAGCAGCAGGATGATGGCGGCGACCTCGAGCCCGAGCAGCAGCACCACGACCGTGCCGAGCGAGCCGTACACGATGTCGACCAGCGACAGGTTGGCGAAGTACCAGAACATGAACGAGCGCACCGCCTCCCACAGGAGCGACGCGACGACGCCGCCGACGACCGCGTGGCTGGGGCGGATGTGGGCCAGCGGCATCACCCAGTAGAACGACGACAGCAGCAGCACGAGGCCCAGGAACGCCAGTGACTTGACCAGCGGGACCGCGGTCTCGGGGTCGATCGCCAGCCCGAACCACTGCGTGCCCTGCTCGGGCAGGGTGTCGAACGCGATCATCACCAGCGTCAGCACGAAGATGCCGCAGGCGATGAGCAGCACGTACCCCAGCGGCAGGACGAAGGCGCGCAGCCGGTGGACGTCGCGGACCCGGCGGTTGCGTTGGAAGACCACGGCGAACGCCTCGTCGAGCATGCGGAACGCGACGGCGCTGAAGAACAACAGCACGGCGAAGCCGACGATCCCGACCGTGGCGCGCTGCTCGACGAAGGCCGAGAACGCCTCGGTGACCACGCCCGCGCGCCCCGGCAGCAGCACGTCGGTCTGCGCGGCGATGGTCTGCATCAGCGCGTCGTGATCGATCACCGTGGACAAGACGACGACGACGAGCCCCAGCAGCGGCACGATCGAGAGCAGGGTGTTGTAGCCGAGCGCACCCGCGAGCAGGAACCCGCGGTTGCGGCGGAACTCCCCGAACACGCGCCACGCGAAGCCGAGCACGCGCGCGATCGGGCGCAGGACGCGGGTGGAGAGCCCGACGCGGGGCGCCGTGGGCGGGGCCGACAATGCGGCATGCTACCGCACGCGGCGCCCGGTCGGCGCCGCGCGGTGGACCGCCGCCCACGACGTCGGCGTCAGGGCGCGAGGCAGGTGATCTGCAGCCCGCCCTCGATCGCCTCGCACACGTCGCCGCACGGCTCGGCGGCGAGGCACTCGCACGCCGGCGCGTCGCCGCAGCCCTCGGGCAGGACCACGCACGCGTAGCCGGGCTCGGCGCCCTTCTTGCCGCCGATCGTCTCCTGGCAGTACTCGGTGGCGGCGTCGCACGACAGCGCGGGGCCGCAGGCGAATGTGCCGCCGCCGGTCTCGCTGCCCCCGCTCGACGACTCGTCCTGGCCCCCCGAGCTGCTGCCCCCGGACGATCCGCCGCTGCTGCCGCCCGAGCTCGATTCCCCCGAGGACTCCCCGGTGGCCGAGACCGAGGACGAGCCGGACGATTCCGATCCACTCGACGAACCCGGGCCGGAGCTCTCGGTCGTCTGCGATCCGCCGCCGGTCTCCCCGCCGTCGTCGCCACCACACGCCGTCACACACGCGAACGCAACGATAAGTCTACGCATGCAACTCAGACTACGCGACGCCATCCCGCGTGCCACGATCGACCGACGCCGCGGCCGCACGACACGATCGCCACGGTGGCGTGACGCAACCGATGCGCGGGATCTTCCGCTCGCCTGCGCGCTCTGGCAGGGTGGAGGCATGCATCGCCGCGCGCTCCCGCTCGTCCTCGTCCTCGCTGGCCTCGGCTGTCCGAGCGACGCCGATTCGGTCGTCACCGCCACGGACGAGTCGTCCTCGGGCGCAGGCTCGAGCGACACGACCCCCGCGGACTCGTCGACCGGTGGGCCCACGACGACGACGGTGACGACCGCCGACACGACGTGCGCCGATGGCTGCACGACCGGACCAGGCGCGTCGAGCAGCGAGTCGTCCGCGGGCGAGACGTCGAGCAGCGGGACGACCGAGGGCAGCAGCAGCACCGCGCCGGCCGAGGAGAGCAGCAGCGACACCGGCGTGAACCTCTGCGGCAACGGGGCGATCGACGGTGACGAGGCCTGCGACGACGGCGGCGAGTCGGCGGTGTGCAACGCCAACTGCACGCTCGCCGTGTGCGGCGACGCGATCCACAACGCGAGCGCGGGCGAGGCGTGCGACGCCGGCGGCGAGTCGTTCGGCTGCGACGTCGACTGCACGCTGCCGGTGTGCGGCGACGGGCTCGCCAACGCCAGCCACAACGAGCTGTGCGACGAGGGCGGCACGACGCCGTCGTGCGACGGCGACTGCACGCCCGTGTCGTGCGGCGACGGATTCCAGAACCTCGCGGCCCTCGAGACCTGCGACGACGGCGACAACGAGTCCGGCGACGGTTGTTCCGGGGTCTGCGTCATCGAGGGTGACTTCGGCGGCCGCTGCGTGATCGTCGACGGCCTGCAGTGGTGCTTCGACAACGACAACTGCGGCCAGGCCTGCGACGACGTCTGCTCCAACCTCGGCCTGGTGCTCGAGCCCGACGACGGCACGTGGTTCGCCGCCCAGGATTCCGCCCCCGAGTGCCAGGCGATCTCGGACGCCCTCGGCATGACCGATCCGATCGACTTCGACACACACGCGCTGGGCTGCCTCGAGGACGGTGGCCTCTCGGATCTCACCGGCGGCGGCCTCACCGGCAGCCTGCTGTGCTCGTCGGATCCGACCTGCCCATCCGCGCACCGCAACGACATGGACGACATCGGCACGCTGTGCGACCTGCCGGGCGCGCGGCGCTCCGTGTGCCCGTGCGGCGGCCAGTTCTGCGGCAACGGCGTCGTCGAGGGCAACGAGGTCTGCGACGACGGCAACCAGATCCAGAACGACGGCTGCACCACGGGGTGCATCACCACGCCGCCGACGTGCGTCGTCGTGAACGACCAGCAGTGGTGCTTCGACAACGCCGCCTGCGGCGAGGCGTGCAACGACGTCTGCGACGCGCTGGGCCTCTCGCTCGACATCTCCGACGACGAGTGGTTCGCCGCGCAGGACACCATCGAGGAGTGCCAGGCGATCTCGGACGCGCTCGGCATGGACAGCCCGGTGCAGTTCAACGGCTGGTCGTACGCGTGCCTCGAGGACGACGGCTTCGGCGACGTCGTCGACGGCGGCCTCACGGGCGCGCTCTACTGCTCGTCGTTCAACGGCTGCCCGGCCGACCACCGCACCAACATGGACGGCCTCGGGATCCCGTGCGGTCCCGGGGCGCGGCGCTCGATCTGCCCGTGCAACTGAGAAGCGGGGGACTCCGGGCGATTCGCAGCCGACTGCTCCGCTGAAGGTCACCCGCGGCGGCGCCGGAGCAGCGCGACGATCGGCAGCATCCACGCCGCCGCGTGACCCAGCGGCGCGCCGCGGCAGCCGCAGCCGTCGCCGCCGTCGCTCGCCGCGGGCGCGCCGGTCGAGGACTCGCCCGCGCCGCTGGACGTGCCGCCGGGTCCCGAGCTCGCCGCACCGGTGACGTCGGCCGCCGCGGTGGTCCCGTCCCCACCCGACGACCCGTCGCTGCCGCTCGTGGTCTCCGGCATCGGCGGCGGCACGGCGTCGGCGAACGCGACGTCGGACAGCAGGATCGCGCCGGGTCCCTGATCGAACACCAGCTCGACGCGGGTGACGGCGGCGGGATCGAACCCGGGCGCCGCGGCGAGGAAGGCCGCCATCGGGATGCGCACATTGGCGAGCACCATCCGCGGCGCGATGGGATAGGTGTCGCCCGCGGGCGCCGTCAGGGCGTCGCTGTGGGCCCCGACAGTGGCGCTCGCCTCGACGCCGGCGTCGTCGACCAACACCACGCGGAGATCGACGGCGCCGCCCTGGTACGCGGGATCGTCGAAGGCGACCGCCGCGCGGAACTGCAGGAACGAGAGCTGACTGGCGTCGACGGGCGCGCCGAGCTCGTTGATCCATCGCCCGTCGTCGGCGAAGCCGAGCCGCAGCTGCGCGAGCCCGGTGGTGTGCGGCTCGCGACCCTCGAACGGATCGTCCATGAACGTCCCGGGCTCGGCGACGCAGTGGACGATCTGCGCCCCACCGTCGGGATCAATGCCGCACACGTCATAGGTCGTGAGGCCCTCGGCCGTCACCGCGCCGCCGAGGTCGTTGGTGACCAGCGAGTCGAGGCCCGCGACGGCGTTGACGATGATGCGCTCGCTCGCGCTGTCCGCGGGCATGTACGCCGTGCGCACCGCCGCCGGCGCGGCGGTGGCCGGGCCCACGACGTCGCCGCGCAGGAACGGCAGGAACTCGTCCTCGTGCCCCAGGTGCGCGCGCAGGAACGCGTTGCCGAACGCGATCATCGTCGCCTGTTGCTGGGCCTCGTCGAGGCGACCGACGCCGGTCTCGAGGTCACAGTGTGGATCGACGCCGAGACCGACGAACTCGACCAGGTCGTCCCAGTCGTCGAGACCGCCGCCCATCGTGAAGGTGCTCGGGCTCCACACCGTGTTGTAGAAGTTGTGGTTCGAGCCGGCCATCGTGAAGGTGTACTTCGGATGGGTGTCGCCCTCGGCGAACAACCGGCTGTCGTCGTAGTAGTGCGCACCGTCGAGGTAGTAGACGTCGCCGTCGCAGTACGGGAGCACCACGGCGAGGGCGATGTGCGGCAGCGGGGCGCGCAGCACGTCGATCGGCGCGAGCTCGATCACGGCCTCGACGCCGTACGGCAGGTCTTGCTCGGCGGCCAGCACCGCGAACCTCGCGACGCCCTCACCGCCGCGCGAGTGGCCGACCAGGCCGATGTTCTGCAGATCGACCGCGCCGTTGTAGTGCGTGCCGTACTCGTCGGTCGTGTTGAACGCCTGCCACAGCTCGAGGTGACGGCCGATGAGCTCCGCGCGCGCGGTGGCGCCAGCGTCCTCCACGGTATTGTCCTGCGCCGCGATGCCGTTCGCGCTGATCGAGACCACGACGTAGCCGTGGCTCGCGAGGTTCTGCGCCCAGTAGTCGTAGCCGATGTAGCTCGGGATCGACTCGTCCCCGGCGTTGCACGGCCACGCTTGGTTGGTGTTGTCCCACGGATGCGCGGGGTCGAACGCGTCGGGATCGAGGCACGTCGGGTGCCGACCGTGCAGCATGATCACCATCGGGAACGGCCCCGACGCGAGGTCGATCGGGTTGTGCACGACGGCGCGGACCTCGACCCGCGCGAACGGGATCGACGTCGGCTCGAACGCCGTGTCGCCGAAGCCGTACTCGGTGCGCTCGACCTCGAAGGTGCCCAGGGCGTCGGGGTCGGCCGCGGCCGCGGTCGAGGCCGCCAGCATCCCGGCGACGACGGCCGGCGCGAGCAGGATCGATGCGGCGAGGGTCCGTGCGGGGAGGATCGGTGCGAGCGCGCGGCTCATGGCGCCACCACCTTGCTCTTGTCGAGGACCGGCGGCTGCGCCATCGACTCGCTCGACATGCCGAGGGCGCGCACCGAGATCGCCGCGCCGTCGGGCATGCGATCGAACTGCGCGCGCGGGACCAGGAACACGAGCCGATCGAGCGCGCCGTCGGGATGACGGCTCGACCGCACCACCTCGGCGCCGATCCGCAGGGTCGGACGATTGGCGTCCGTCGGCCGCACGCGACGATCGAGCGCGAGCTCGATTTCGACGACGTCGCCGCGATCGCGGAGTCCGGTCACCTCGATGCTCAGCGCGGTGGCCAATGGCGCGACCGCGGGTTCCCGCGGCGTCGGGCTCGGGCGGGTCCCAGGCGGGGTGATCGGCCGCGCGCGCTCGGTGCCCGCCGCCGCGGACGACGGTGACGTCGCCTCGCGCTCCTCCGGAGGATCACAGGCCATCAGCAGGCCGATCGACAACGACATCCAACGTGCGCGCTTCATCCACTGCATCTGCATCTCGAATGGGTCCAGCGCGGCCACGGTCCGACGTCCCCGCGCAGAAGTCCAGCCATCCGGGACCGACGGCACGGCGACACCGCGACCGCGGCTCGTCGAGCGATCGCGTTGGAGCCGCCGCCCGGCCCATCCGCGCGATCGCCCGCCATCGGCGCCGCAGCTGACCTACTCTGATCTGCGATGGCCACCGAAGATGGCACTGAGATCCCGACCGTCGCCGAGCCGCGCGCTCGGGCGTCGGCGCGCGACTCGGGGCCGCTGTCGTCCCACGACGAGGACCCGCCCGAATCGTGGCTCGGCGGGCTCGCGGGCCTCGACCACGACCTCGCGCAGGACACGATTCCGCCGGGCCAAGAAGTCCCGGGGCAAGAGGGCGACGCGGGGCTCGAGTCGCGGGTGCTGCTGGCGCGCGCGCGCTCGCGACTGCTCGGATGGGACGACGCGCCGGTGCAGATCGGTCGCTACCGCATCGTCGACTCGATCGGCTCCGGCGGCATGGGCGTGGTCTATGCCGCGCACGACGACGAGCTCGATCGCGACGTCGCGATCAAGGTCCTGCGTCGCGACCTCGCGCCGGGATCGGCGGGGCGCCAGCGCCTGGTCCGCGAGGCCCAGGCCACCGCGAAGCTGTCGCACCCCAACGTCGTGCACGTGTACGAGGTGGGCCAGGCCGGCGAGCAGGTGTACATGGCGATGGAGCTCGTCCGGGGCGCGACGCTCCGGGCGTGGCGCAAGGCCGCGGATCGATCGTGGCGCGAGATCGTCGACATGTATCGGCAGGCCGGCGAGGGCCTGGTCGCCGCGCACCACGAGGGCATCGTCCACCGCGACTTCAAGCCCGACAACGTGCTGGTCAACCATCAGGGTCGACCGCAGATCGTCGACTTCGGGCTGGCGCGCGCGGCCCACGACGGCGCCGCCGCGACCACCCGCGAGATCCTGCCGGCCAACGCCTCGGGCTCGCGCCTGCGCGACTTCGACATCACGCGCACCGGCACCGTGGTCGGCACGCCGGCGTACATGCCCCCCGAGCAGCTCGCGCGCGCCGAGCCCGATGCGCGCAGCGATCAGTTCTCGTTCTGCGCCTCGCTGTTCGAGGCGCTGTACGGCGAGCGGCCGTTCACCGGCTCGACCTACTCCGAGCTCGAGCGGAGCCTGACGCGCGGTCGCATCGCGCCGGTGAGCCGCCGCAACGACGTGCCCAAGGCGATCCACGCCGCGGTGCTGCGCGGGCTGTCGCCGGTGCCGGCCGATCGCTTCGCGACGATGCGCGAGCTGCTCGACGCCCTCGATCGCGGACAGACCACCGGGCGCCCGATCGGCTGGGTGCTCGGTGCCGTCGGGGCCGCGGGCCTCGCCGCCGCGGCGTGGACCCAACGCCCGATCGCGATCGTCGACGTGCCGGCGCCCGCGCCCACATGGGTGACCGAACCGACGCCGGCGCCCGCGGAGGATCCGTGGGCGGCGATCGTCGCGGCGTCGGATCTGCCGCCGCTGCTGCCCACGCCGCTGCCGGGCGATCCGGCCGGCGTCACCGTCCATCGCCTGCGCAACGGCCTGACGATCTACGTCGCGCGTCGACCCCACGAGCCGGTCGTCGCCTCGGCGCTGGTCTTCCGCGCCGGCGCGGCGCAGGAGGGCGTGGACCAGCAGGGCCTCGCGGCGCTGACGGTGGGCGCGGCGTTGCGCGGCAGCGATCGCCTCGGCGTGCTCGATCCCGAGGCGAGCCGACCGCGGCGGATCTTCCAGCACGCGCTCATCGAACAGATCGCCGCGCAGCCGGCCCACCGCGAGCAACTCTTGGCGGCGATCGGCGAGTCGGAGCGCGAGGGCGCAGCGCTCGAGATCCCCGCCGAGCTCTTCGACGCCACCTCGGCGCTCGGCGGCCGCGATCCCGTCGTGCTCGGCACCCACGGACCTGGGCCGATCATCGCGGCCGAGGTCCCGCGTCACCGCGTCGGCACGTGGATGCAGCTGCACGCCGAGGCGGTGAAGGCCCCGGTGTTCCGCGGCTTCCTCGACACGGTCGTCGATCAGCTCGGGTTCCTCGGCTGGTATGGGAACGAGAGCGGCGAGGCGATCCGCGCGGCCCTCGGCGAGGCGACCGGCCTCCACCATGATCCGGCCGCCCACCTCGCGCTGCTCGAGCGGCTCCCGCTCGCGGACGTCCGCGCGTTCCACGATCGCTACTGGCGGCCGAACAACGCCGCGCTCGTGCTCGTCGGGGACATCTCGGCCCCCGAGGCGGTCGCGCTGGCCGAGCAGGCGTTCGGCGACTGGGCGCCCGCGCCGATCCCCGCCGTCACGCCCGTCGATCGCCCGCTGCCCGACGGGCGCGTCGCGATCGAGGTCGAGGACGTCGGTCCGCAGCACGTCGAGATCGCGTGGCCCATGCCGCCCGCGAACACCCCGGAGTTCGACGCGCTCGTCGCCCTCGGCGACGCGATGATGGGCCGCGGTGGCCTGCTCCGCGCGCAGCTGCGCGAGAAGGTCGCGGGCTGGGGTGCGCACGTCGGTGGCAGCCGCGACTTCAACCTGTTCATCATGCTGCTGCCCGGCCAATCGGCGAAGGACGCCGAGAACGCGGTGATCGCCGGGCTGCAGGCGATCGCCGACGATCGGCTCGACGCCGAGGCGTGGCACGACGCGCTGGCCGCCGCGCAGTACGAGCAGCTGGCATGGGCACGCGGTCCGGGCTCGCTGATGCGCAACATCGCCGACTCGTTCCTCACGCGCCGCCCGTGGTCGACCGGCTCGGGCCGCCCGGCCGCCGCGCCGCCGACCCGCGCCGAGATCGTCGCGGCCGCGAAGGTCCTGCTGTCGCGCAGCCGCGTCGTCGTGCACAAGAAGACCGGCAAGCCGCCCAAGCCGCCCAAGCCGGCGCTGCCCACCGCGTCCCCCTCTGCGCCCGGGCCCCGCTCGCGCCGAAGCGAGTTCGCGCGCGCGCTGCTGTCGAGCCCGACGACACCGACCGAGCCGCGGTTCCTCGTCGAGGGCAGCCACTACGAGACCCGCGAGCACGGTGCGGGCCGCGTCGTGCTGGTGCGGACCGACAGCCCGCTGTTCGATCTGACATGGATCTACCCGGTCGGCACGGCCGAGGATCCCTGGGCCTGCGAGGCGCTCTACGCCCGGGCGCGACTCCTGACGACGCCCGGCGCCGAAGTGTCGACGTTCTGCACGACGACCGACACGCGCTACGAGGTGACCGCCGCCGCGGACCGCTTCGCCGAGCTGATGCCGGGGCTGCTCGCGTTCTTCGACGCCGGCACGCCCTCGCCCGCCGACGCAAATGAGTTCGCCGATCACCTCGCGAAGATGCGCGTCGAGTCGCGCGAGCAGCCGTACCTGCGCGCCACCGGGGCCGAGTTCTTCGGGCTGCTCGGGGAGCACGCGATCGACGTGCAGATGCCCCGCGACGCCGAGCTGCGCAACGGCGGCCCCGCGGTGATCGCCGCCTTCGAGCGCATGCGGCAGTACGACGCCGACGTGCTCTACGCCGGCCCCGATCCCGACGCGCTCGTGCAGGCCCTGCCGCCGCCCAAGGGCAAGACGCTCGGCGACGTCTACGTCCGCACCTATCGCCGACCCGCGGGGCCCGAGGTGCTGTTCATCGACAGCCCCGATCACGACGGCGTCACCGTGCGCGTCTCGGTGCCGTGGCTGGCCCGGACGCCGCGCGAGCACCTCGCCGCGGCGATGCACCGCGAGCTCGTCCTCGACGCCGAGCACAACGCCCCGCTGGCGATCGACCCCACCGCGCTCGGCTACCGCGTGGGCTTCTCCCCGGGGCCGCCGATCGCGATCGGCGTCGCCTTCGAGACCACGGCCGACGCGGTCCCGCAGGCCCTCGACACCGCCCTGGCGGTCCTGCGCGCCCGGCCCACGCGCGAGGGCTTCGACTCCGCGCGCGAGCGACTCGAGACCGCCTTCCGCGTCGACCGGACCGCACCGCCGAAGATCCCCGACCTCGTCTACGCGTGGGGCAAGGACGCGGTCGATCCCCGCGTCGCGCAATGGCTCGCCCTGCCGAGCCTCGGCTTCGACGACGTGATGGAGTACTACGCGACCTTCGATGCCACGCCGCCGGTGCTGGTGGTCTGCGGCGACGCGCGCACGATCGACTTCGACGCGCTCCGACGATTCGGGACGCTGGTGCGGATCGACGGCGGCGAGGTGCTGAACGACCAGATGGGCTCGGGCTTCGGCCGGGACATGCCGCTGCTCATCGACGAGTGACGGGCGGCGTCGACGCGAACCTCCGGATCGCCGCGCGCAACCACGCGTGCCCCGGATCGCGATCGAAGCGCTCGTGCCACGCCAATCGCGACGGCGCCGGGGGCACGTCCAGCGGCAGCGGCCGTTGGCTCAGCGCCACGTGCTCGGCGGCCGCGCGAGCCAGGCTCCGCGGCGCGGTCAACAGCAGCTCGCTCTGCGCAACGAGGAACGGCGCCGGGGCGAAGTGGGCGACCCGCAACGCGACCCGTCGTGCGCGACCCAGCCGCGCGAGCGCATCGTCGACGAAGCCGCCGGGTCGACCGCTCGGGGCGATGAGGAGGTGGTCCGCGTCGAGGTAGCGCTCGAGCGTCAGCGGCCGACGCAGCAGCGGATGACCGGCCCGCGCGATCACGACGAACGGCTCGTCCTCGAGCTTGAGCTGGCGCAGGCCGGCGCGCTCGGGGAAGCCGGGGCCGAAGGCGAAGTGGACCTCGCCCCGCTCCATGCGCTCGAACAGGTCGGCCTGCCGCGGGTGGACGGCGAGGGTGACCCCGGGCGCCTCGGTCGCGAGGACGGCGAGCAATCGCGGCAGCCCGGCGAACTCGAAGAGATCGGCGCCGCTCAGCGTGAACGCCTGCTGCGCCGTGGCCGGATCGAACGGCCGCGGCTCGCCGAGCGCGGCGCCGAGCTGCTCGAGCGCGAGGCGAAGCGGTCGTGCGAGGGCCACCGCGCGCTCGGTCGGCACCAGGCCGCGCGGCCCGGTGACGAACAACGGATCGCCGAGGACCTCGCGCAACCGCCGGAGCTTGTGGGACACCGCGGGCTGCGTGATGCCGAGGCGCCGCGCGGCGGCCGTGACGCTGCCCTCGACCAGCAGGACGTCGAGCGTCGCGAGGAGGTTGAGGTCGAGGCCGGCGGGCAGCTCCACGGCCGAACATTAGCATCTCGCATAGGCTGTATTCGGAGCATTCAATCGCCTCATGGGCACCGCGGCGCCAGAGTGACCGCGTGCTCGACACGACGTCTTCCTGGCGCACCGCGACCCTCGCCGCCGCCCTCGTCCTCGGCGCACCCGCGGTGACGATGGCGGCCGAGCCCGCGCCGCCGAACGCTGTCGCGGACTCCGACGCGGGTGACGGCCTCGCGCACGCCCTCACGATCGGCGCGCGCGTCGGCAACCCTGGCTACGGCGCGCTGCTCGGGTACCGACTGCGCCTGCGCCACGGCATCGGCGTGGGGCTCGAGGTCGAGGCCGGCTACGCGCCGCGGGCGTACATCGGCGGCCACCTCGCCCACGACGACGCGGTGCTCCGCGCCCGCGCGCCGCTGTTCTTCCCCGTGTTCCGGTCGCGTCGACTGACGATGGCCCTCGGCTTCGCCCCCGGCGTCCGCATGATCCGCAGCGCGAGCCCCGGGTTCGCGCGCCGGCGCGGCGTGTCGATCACCGCGGACGTCGGCGCGTTCGCCTACGTCCACGCGCACCCGCGGCTCACGTGGCTCGTGGGCTTCGAGCTCCCCGTCGGGATCCAGATCGATCCGATCACCGACATCGACACGTTGGGCACGCTGCTCGTGACCGGCCCCGTGGTGCCCCTGGGCGACCGCCTGAGCTGGTACGCGACGCTCGAGGGCGGCGGGCTCTACGGCTCCGACGGCGACGCGGGGAAGTTCCTCGTGCGCGGCACGACCGGGCTGCGCGTCGTCCTCGGGGCGAGCGCGCGCCACTGGCGGGCGTTGTGAGGTCCCCGCGTCCGCACCACCTTGCACCGCCCGATCGAAGGACGAAACCACGATGCCGATCCTACTCTTCGCCGCGCTCGCGTCCACGCTGACCGTCGCCACTGCTCCCACGCCGACCGCGGACCGCAGCGAGCCGCGGCCGCTGTGGCGACGCATCGGCGGCTTCATCGGCGTCGACTGGCGTGTCCTCGGCCTCGCCGGGCACGTGAGCCATGGCCCAGGATTCCAGGCCGGCGTGATCCTCTTCGATCACCTCGCGATCGGGATCGCCGGCGTCGCCCGGCCGGGCCCCATCAACCCTGCGACGTTCGCGTACGATCTCCCCGCCGGCCAGTCGTACAAGGGCAAGTCGCGGCTGCACCTGCGCAGCGACGGCAACACCGTCGGGCTGCTCGTCGCGCCGTTCTTCGATCTGCGCCGCGTGCCGCTGAGCATCGAGCTCCCGGTGATGGTCGGCTACGGCGGCTTCGGGTTCTACCTGCACGGCGACGATCGGGAGGTGCCCGATGGGCGCCGCGTCAGCGCGTGGGAGAACGAGCTACTCGGCGGCCGCGACAGCGATCCCACCAACATCGCGATCGACATCGGCGTGCGCCTCGCCTGGACACCGCGCGCCGCGCCGTACGTGCGGCCGTACCTCGGCGTGCACCACATGTGGATCCCCGGGTTCTCGACCGCCGTGCGCGGCAACTACGACGGGTTCTCCGGGGTGCTCGGGATCAAATTCGGGCGTTTCCCCCGATTGCCGTGAACCGCCGGACGGTCTGCGGGTCTGTCTCGACCCGCGCCGAACTCCATGACCGTCTTCGACCGCCACTCCTACGTCGTCCTCGCGAGCTCACTCCTCGCCGCCGGCTGCCCGTCACGTACCAACACGCCCGCGACCGACGCAACCGACGCGACCGACGCGACCGACGCGACCGACGCCGCAGGTGGCGGGACGGACACCAACATCGACCACGTCGCCCAATCGTGCCTCGGCGAAGGGAGCGGCGGCGAGCCGTTCCGCTGGGAATGCCTCCTCGGATTGTCCGCCCAGTGCGCGGAGGCCACGTCGGAGGCCGCCTGCGTCGGACAGTGGTCCGCGGCAGACCTCGACATCCTCGGGCCGCTCGAGGTGGCGTGCCGCTGGCATCCCGAGGCGATGCTCGTCCGCGTCCTGTACGACGCCGAGGGTTTCGAGTGCGAGGTCCTCGAGCGTTCGTCGATGTGCCTCGGCGTGGTGCTCACCAACGACCCCGATGATCCGGTCGGAGACCCACGGTGCGAGCCATTCGGGCCGCTGACCTGCGACGGCGGCGTGCAGTCGGGCCGCCCCCACACCGCCCGCGTGTCGAACACCGACGCGTGGCTGGTGAAGCCCGTCGAGTGCGGCGCGATCCTCGGGTTCGACGATGACTTCGAGGCGTGCCAGGGCGACGACCCCGCGGCGGCGTGCGGCTGCTTCTGCGAGTGAAGGCCGCACACCGCCTCGGCTTCACTCCGCCGCGATCGCCCGCCGGTCGTGCTCCTGCGCCGCGACCACCGTCAGCGCGGTCATCAGGACGATGTTGTCCACCTCGCAGTCGCGCTCGAGCACCGCGACCGCGCGCGCCATGCCCAGCAACACGGGGCCCACCGAGGTCACCCCGCCGAGCTCGCGCACCAGCTTGTACGCGACGTTGCCCGCGTCCAGGTTCGGGAACACGAGCACGTTCGCCGCACCCGTCATCCGCGAGAACGGGAAGGTGCGCTTCTGCAGGGCGAAGTCCACCGCGAGGTTGCCCTGCATCTCGCCCTCGACCTCGAGGTCGGGTCGACGCGCCCGCAGCAGCTCGACGGCGGCGGCGACCTTGGCCGCGTCGGCGTGCTGCACCGAGCCGAAGTTGGACATGCTCAGCATCGCGATGCGCGGCGTGACCTCGAAGGTCTTGGCCGCGTCGCCGACGAGCGCCGCGATGTCGGCCAGCGCCTCGGCGTCGCACCGCACGTTCACGGTCGTGTCGGCGAAGAAGAGCATCCCGCGCTGGTGATGGAGCATCAGGTACATGCCCGCCGCCCGGCGCACGCCCGGCGCCAGGCCGATGATCTGCAGCGCCGGCCGGATCGTCTCCGAGTACGGCGACAAGAGGCCGGTGACGACGCCGTCGGCCTCGCCGAGCGACACCATCATCATCCCGAAGTGGTTGCGGTCGCGCAGGAACTTGAGCGCGGCGCGGCGGCCCAGCCCCTTGCGTTGGCGGCGCTCGTACAGCGTCGTCGCGTACTCGGCGAGTCGCGGGTCGGTGGCGGGATCGACGATCTCGCACCGGGACAGATCGAGGTCGATCTCTCGCGCACGCACGACGCTCTCGATCGCCTCACGCGCGCCGAGCAGCACCGGCTTGGCGACGCGCTCGTCGAGGAGGATCGAGCAGGCCTGCAGGATCCGCGGGTCCTCGGCCTCGGGGAAGACGATCCGCCGGGCATCGGTGGCGGCGCGGCGGACGAACTTGCGCAGCACCGCGCTCGACTGCCCGAGCAGCCCGCGCAGGTGCTCGACGTAGGCCGCCTCGTCGAAGGGCCCCGGGGCCGCGCCCGACTCGACCGCAGCGCGGGCGACCGCCGGCGCGACCCAGTACAGCACGCGCGGATCGAAGGGCTTCGGGATGATGTAGCTGGGGCCGAAGTGGAACTCCGCGCCGTACACAACCGAGACCTCGTGGGGCACGTCGCGTCGGGCGAGATCGGCGAGGGCCTGAGCCGCGGCGATCTTCATCGCCTCGGTGATCGTCGTCGCGCGGACGTCGAGCGCGCCGCGGAACACGAACGGGAACCCGAGCACGTTGTTGACCTGGTTGTCGAAGTCGCTGCGCCCCGTGGCCACGATCGCGTCGGGCCGCGCGAGCTTGGCCTCGTCGTAGCCGATCTCGGGATCGGGGTTGGCCAGGGCGAAGATGATCGGCCGCGGGGCCATCGGCATGATCATGCTGGCATCCACGACACCGCCCTTGGACAGGCCGAGGAACACGTCGGCGCCGACGAGCGCCTCCGCCAAGGTGCGAATCGGGGTCTCGGGCGCGAACTGGCGCTTGACGTCGGTGAGGTCGGTGCGACCCGCGTGGATGATCCCGCGGGAGTCGGCCATGAGGATCTTCTTCGCGTCGACGCCGAGGCTCACGAAGAACCGCGAGCACGCGATCGCGGAGGCCCCGGCACCGCTGACCACGACGCGCAGCGAGTCGAGCGGCTTGCCCTGCAGCAGCGCCGCGTTGATCAGCGCCGCGCCCGAGATGATCGCGGTGCCGTGCTGGTCGTCGTGGAAGACCGGGATCTTCATCCGCGCCCGGAGCTTCTCCTCGATGTAGAACGACTCCGGGGCCTTGATGTCCTCGAGGTTGATGCCGCCGAAGGTGGGCTCGAGCGCGGCGACGCACTCGATGAAGAGATCGGGATCGGACGCGTCGAGCTCGAGGTCGAACACGTCGATGTCGGCGAACTTCTTGAAGAGCACGCCCTTGCCCTCCATCACCGGCTTGGCCGCCAGCGGCCCGATGTCGCCGAGACCCAGCACCGCGGTGCCGTTGGTGATCACCGCGACGAGGTTGCCGCGCGCCGTGTACAGGTGCGCCTTCGCGGGGTCGGCGGCGATGGCCAGGCACGGCTCGGCGACGCCGGGCGAGTACGCGAGCGACAGATCGCGCTGGCTCGTCAGCGGCTTGGTCGCGACGACCTGGATCTTTCCCGGCCGACCGCTGGAGTGGTAGTCGAGGGCGTCTCGGCGTCGGACCTTCTTCATGCGGCGCCGACCATAGCGCCGACGGGCGGCCCCGCGTCGAGAAATCAGACCCGCAGGCCGACCGCGCGCATCAGCGCCAGCGCGTTGCTGGTCTCGACGATGCCCTCCCGCAGCCGGTGGTCGAACACCAGGCGGTCGTCCCGCAGCGTGTCGCAGAAGTGGACGTTGCGCACCCGCGGCGCCAGGTCCTCGACGTCGGTCGCCAGCGCCAGGTCGTGGGTCGTCATCATGCCCAGCGCTCCGGCGTCGAGGAGCAGCCCGAGCACCGCGCGGGCGCCGACGCGGCGATCGTGCGAGTTGGTCCCGTGCAGGACCTCGTCGAGCAGGAACAGCACCGGCGTCGGGCCGGCCGCGAGCACGGTCACCTGCTTCAGGCGCGAGATCTCGGCGTAGAAGCGCGACGCCCCGTCGCGCAGCGAGTCCTCGATCCGGATCGACGCGGCGACCTGCAGCACCGACAGGCGCATGTGCACCGCGCAGACCTTGGCGCCGGCCAGCGCGAGCACCACGTTCACGCCGACCGTGCGCATGTACGTGCTCTTGCCGGCCATGTTCGAGCCGCTGATCATGAGCGCCGCCGTCGGGCCGCCGAGCGCGACGTCGTTGGCCACCGCGATGTCGCGCGACAGCAGCGGGTGCGCGAGCGCGGTGGCCTCGAGCGTCGGGGCGCCATCGATCACCTCGGGCCACACGTCGTCCGGCTGCTCGAACGCGTGGGCCGACAGGGCCGCGAGGGCCTCGAGCTCGCCGAGCGCGGCGAACCACCGCGCGATGTCACCCCCGCTTCGCTGCCGCCAGCGCTCGATCGCCAGGGTGAAGTGCTCGGTCCAGCACAGCAGCCACGCGACGATCGCCAGCAGCTGGCTCTGTCGGACCTGCAGCCACTCGAACAGGCGGCACAGCGCGCGGATGCGACGCGAGGCGGCCGCGTCGCCGCGGACGAGCGCGGCCTGCAGTGCGCACAACCGCGGCGCCGCGACGACCTCGGACTCGAGCCGGGCGAGGAGCCCCGCGACGGTCGCGAGCTCGCGGGCCGGTCGCTCGATCGCCGAGGTGGACGCCGCGGTGAACGGACGCGCCCAGCGGTGGAACGCGAACAACAGCGCGAGCACGACGACCAGCGGCCACGCCGGCAACACCCCCGTCGACCACAGGGCCCCCGTCGCGGCGACGCACGGCGGCAGGACCCACGCGCCCACGGCGATGCGCGAACGCATCTGCGCATCGACGCCCAGGTTGGCCTCGCCCCAGCGCGCGAGCGCCTCGGGATCGACCTCGGCCCGCAGCGCCTCACCGAGGCTGGCGAGCTCCTCGCGGAGCGCCACGGAGGGCGCGAGCTCCTCGACGGCGGCGCGCCGCTGCGCCAGGCCCTCGCGATCGGCGGGCGCCGACAGCCACGCCGCGAGCGTGCGCTCGCCCGCGGCCGTGCGAGCGGTGCACAGCAGCTCGAAGACCGACCCTCGCCCGAACAGGTCGAGGTCCCGCGCGTACGGGTGATCGGCGGCGACGAGGTCGGTGCGCGCGTTGCCGCGTCCAACCCACGTGCCGTCCAGGCGCGCGAGGCCGTCGTCGTAGTGGGCCACCCCGCGTCGCGCCCGATCGATCCGCCGGTGCTCCCGCTCGTGCACGAACACCAGCGCGACGAAGCCGACGATCGGGATCACCATCGTCGCGCCCGGAACCGCGTCGACCCACGCGCCCCACCCCGCGGCGACCAGCAGCGCGAAGCAGGCGAGGCGCGCGCGTCCGATCGCGATCGAGCGGGCCTCGCCGGCCGCGACGGTGCCGACGCAGCGCTCGCGACCCCGGACGTAGACCTCGCGGGGCGTCTCCGCCATCACACCCACCGCAGCCGCACTAGACCGCCCGGTGCGCGTAGCTGACCCTCGCGCGACCGGTCGCGAAGATGAGGCCGGTCGACTCGACGGGCACCGTGCAGTCGACCTCGGCGGCGCGCAGCTCGAGCAGCTCGCGGCCGAGGGCTGCCGCGGCGACATAGGCGTTCGCGCGGGCGACCGCGAGCGCGGCCTCGGTGACCCGCCCGCGCGCGAACGAGGGATCGCGCAGGCCCCAGATGATCCCGGAGCCCGGCCCCGCGCCGGCCATGATCGCGACGTCGAGCAGCACGCCCGCCGCCTCGGGCGGCATCTGGGCCCGCATCACGCGGTGCAATCGATACCCGTGCAGGCCGCCCTCCTCGTGGAACACCGGATCGAGCGTCCGCTCGACCTCGGTCACCATCTCGGGGAGCTTGGGCTCGGTCTCGCGGATCGTGTCGAGGACGATGGTGATCCGGGCGTTGCTGGCGCCCATCGCATCCGACGCGGTCTTGCCCTCGGTGACGATCACCAGCCGCAGCCACGCAACGTCGGTCGAGACCGGCAGGATCGCGTCACCGGTCACGGAGATCGTCGCGTCGTCGTCGGCCATCGGCGGGCCGAGGGTAACACGACGACGCGGGATCGTCCGCCCATCACCTCCACTGCAGCGGCATGCCGAACACGCGGTCGGCCTGCTCGGCGTGGCATCCGCGGCACGCCGCGAGATCGCCGGCCGCGGTGATCCGCCCATCGGGCGCGATCGTGGCGTAGATCCACCCCGCGTCGGTGCCCTCCGACTCCACGTCGCGGAGCTGCGCCATCACGAACAGCCCGATCGGATCGCCGGCGCCGTAGCGAGCGTCTCCCTTGCGCGCCGGCACCAGCCGGGCCCCGAACGCGCCCGCGTCGAGGGGCCGCGGCACGAACGACTCCTTCACCAGGACCTGCACCACGTCATCGCGCGAGCGGAGCGTCGCACCGACGCGGTCCAGCGTCGCTGGAAGCTCCCCCTTCACGTCGGCAGCCCGCCAGTAGGCCTTCGGATCCAGGGCATGCAGCACGAACACCTTCGCGGCGTGGGCCGTTCCGGCATCCGCCGCGCTCAGGTGCTGCACGCCCTCGGCCGGCATCGCGCAGAGCCCCGGCGCCCAGTGGTACTGGTTGTCGACCAGCCCCCAGCTCGCGTGACTCGCCGCCACTTCGCGGAGCAACGGATCCCACGGGGACTCGACGGCGACGACGGGCCGCGCCGCCGCATCCTCGACGGGCGTCGACGGCGTCGGGACCTCGGCGAGCGCGGCGGCCTGCGCCGGCGGCTCGACGCCCTCCTGCTCGGCCGCGCCCGCACAGCCCACCGCACCCAGCACGAAGAGGATCCACCGCGAGCTCGACGGGCACGTCATGGCACCACCGTAGCGCCACGGAGGCTGGGCGTCGGTCACGACGTCGTCACGCCGACGACGTCGTCACGCGGTCGCGGCGATCACGGCAGGTCGCAGTACGCCGGGAAGTCCGCCGGGAGCCCCGCGGCGTACGCCTGCGAGCCCCACGGGTGATCGTCGAAGAAGCGGTGCACGAAGTTCTGGTCGGGCCCGATGAGGTGCCCCGTGCCGTGGTTGCACTGGATCGGGAGCCGCTCGGTGAGCAGGAGCTGCTCGACGTAGTACGCGCTCAGCTCCTGGAAGTCGACGCTGCCGCCGTAGACGTCGGTGTCGCCGCCGTGCATGACCATCGCCGCGAACTTGTTGTCGGGCTCGGAATCCCACGGCGCGTAGTCCGGGGCGACGAAGCCACCCGAGTAGATGACGACGCTCGCGAGGTAGACCGAGCGCAGGTAGCTGGCCTTCGAGGTGTGCAGACCGCCCGCCGAGAACCCAGCGGAGTGGATGCGATGCAGGTCGATGCCGACCTCCTGCACGGCGCACGCGACGATCTCGTCCATCAGCAACAGGTCATCGTCACGATCGCCGTTGGTCAGCCACCACGGGTACGTGCCGGTCGCCGGGTCGTTGTACGGCGCCACGACGATGCCGCCCGCCGCGGTCACCATGTCGATGTTGTTGGTGTCGTACGCGTTGAACCCCCACTCGGCCTCCATCGGGTTGCCACCGGTGCCGTGGAAGTAGAACTGCAGGCGCCCGCCGCCGTCGTAGGCGGCGTCGGTCATCCAGATGTGGGCCTGACGCGGCTCGATGCCCTTGGGGTTGAAGGTGATGTCGCCGGGCACGAACTCCGGACACGTGCCGGTGACGATCGGCATGAGCGGCTCGAGGCCCATCGGGCCGGTGTCATCGCCCGTCTCGTCGCTGGGCGACGTGTCGTCGGTGCCCGGCGCGTCGCTGCCGGTCGGATCGTCGGTCGGATCGTCGGTCGGATCGCTGGTCGGATCGCTCGGGTTCGTCGGGTTGCCCGACGGGTTGGTGCCCGCATCGCCCTCGCTGGTGCCGGAGGATCCACCCTCGCCGCCCTCGGCATCCGAAGCGCAGGCGCCCAGGGCCGTGATCATGAGGAGAGCACCGCAATGACGTGTGAGCTGCATGAGCATGTTCGAGCCTAGACTTGGTGGGATAACACGGGGGACGGGGGCCCGGAAGGCCGGAGGTCGTTGCCCCATCGAGACGGAGGCCGGCGTCCGAGGTTGCGCGCGGAACCGCAGCGAGCCTCGACGGTACGCGCGACGATCCTGACGGATCGACCGCCCGAAACAGCGATCCGTCACGCCGGGGGCGTCAGGGCCACCATGCGGCAAACCGGCCGGAACCCCAGCCCGGCGAGGATCGGGTAGGCGGTCTGCTCCCGGGCCTGCGAGGTCGCGAGCGCGAGGCCGCGGCATCGGGCGTGCTCGAGTCGCGCGGCCACCAACGCCCGATAGACCCCGCGGCCGCGGTACTCGGGCAGCACGACGCCGCCCATGAGGTAGGCCGAGCGCTCCGCGGCGAGGTACGCCGCGGTGCCGGCGGCGCGACCGCCGACCCGCGCGACGAACATCGGCAGCCGCCCGCCGCCGTGCACCGCGAAGTGGCGATGCAGCGCCTCGAGTGGGCGCGCGTCGACCCGCCACCCCGCGGCGGTGACCTCGGTGAACTCGCCGACGTCGTCGTCGATCACCGCCTCGACCGTGACGTCGGCGCACGGCCACGGGACGTCGTCGCTCGATCGCGCCACCGCGACGAGCGTGTGCGGCACGAACCCCCGTCGCTCGAGTCGGGCCGCGAGATCCCGAGGGCGCGAGTCGGGGCCGACGGTCCAGCGGAACCGCAGGCCGCGATCGCGGTACGCGGCGATCGTCGCGTCGAGGATCGCGTCGGCGACGTCGTCGTCGAGCACGGCGAGCGAGACCTCGTTGAGCCCCGCCTCGGGCAGCGACGGCGTGATGAGCTGCATCCACCCGGGGCGCTCGACGACGATCGTGTCGGGCAGCGGGACGAACGCCCGCCTGGGCACCACCACTGCCTCGTGGAGCAGCTCGGCCTCGGTCCACGATCGGCGCGCGGGTGATCCGTTCATGCCGAGGTGTTCGTACGCCAAGGCCCGCGCGTCGTCAGCTGCCTTTCGCGTGTCGCGGCGCCGAGCGCGACGGCACCGGGCCTGCTACGGTCGTCCCACGATGGCCGGACGCGAATCGATGGGATCCCCGGGGGCACGGCGCGCGGCCCGATCGCGCCGCGCAACGCTCGGCCGCGCGACGCTCGGCCGCGCAGCGCTCGGCCTCGCGGCGACCCTGACGGCGTGCGAGTTCGGCCCGCTCGAGCCGGCCGCGGGCTTCCGCGCGGGCGTGTACGACGTCAGCGTCACCGTCGACGACGCCTGCGGGCAGATCGACGTCGCGATGCCGGCGATGGACTGTCGCGGCGGCGTGCGGGTCGACGACGACGGGGCGCTCTCGATCGCGTGGCCCGAGGTCGACGGCGCGACGTACGTGATCAACGACGGCGTCCTGCCGAACATCGGCGAGAGCCCCGTGCTGCGTTGGTCGGACAGCGGCATCGAGCCGTCGACCGAGTGCGACGGCGCCGCGCTGCGCTGGGTCGTCACGCTGACCAACGACGACGAGGGCAAGCTCTCGGGCTCGCTGCGCAACAGCTGGACCGGCGTGACCGGCTGCCCCGTGACGCCGAGCATGCCGCAGACCGAGTGCACCACCGCGTTCTCGTACCGCTACGATCTGCACGAGCCCTGCGAGGACCCGTGCGAGCTGGTGGACTCGGACGTCGCGCCGGCGGCGGGCGAGCCGTACGACTGCGGGCTGTCGGTGTGCTCGTGCCCGTGACCGCAGGGTCTGTGACCGCCCGTCAGTCCGTGATCATGATCTCCGCCACCGTCTGCGCGGGATAGTCGATCTCCGCCGCGAACGTCTGCGGATACCCGAGCTGCGTCCCCCCATACAGGTTGCACACGCCGCCCTCGGGCATCGGCGGATCGCACTCGCAGCTCCCCGCGCACAGCTGATACGTCGTCAGCGCGATCTGGTAGCGGCCGGGCGGAGCCGCGTCGCGCCGCTGGCACTCGCTCGCGCAGCCGGCCCCCGAGCCGCACGCGTCCGTCATCGTCAGCGGCACGAGCCACGCGCCCGACCAGGTGCCGTCCGCCATGCCGCCGGCCTCGAAGCGGCCCGACTCCGGTGGCGCACAGTCGTTGCAGCCCTGGCTGCAATCGTCGAGCGTGAGGAAGTCGTCGCACAGCACCGGCGTGCACTCGCCGAGCGTGTAGGGCACGATCTCGTCGGTCGCCATCGCGGTGATCTCGAAGGTCAGCGCGCCGCCGCAGCCGTGCGGCTTGAAGTACACCGGCGTCGTGCCGGTGTGGCGCACCGTGACCGTCACCTCCGGCCCGACGGAACCGGCGGACACGTAGTCCTCGCACGACAGTCCGCTCCCCGAGGACTCGGCCGGGCCGCTCGACGTGCTGCTCGACGTGGTGCCACCGGAGCCATCGCCCTCCGACGCGGGGCCGCAACCGAAACAGGACCAGAGCAGGGGGACGGCGAGCGCGAGCCGGCGGGTCAGGGACATTCGCGCGGCAGGATACCAGGCGTCACGCGCCGCGGACGTCGAAGCTGAGGTTCCAACGCTGGCCGGTCGTCGTCTCGACCGCGGAGAGCTCGAGCGTCCCGACCTCGGTCACGCGCGCGTGCAATCGCACCTGCACGATCGATCCCTCCTGCCCCTCGGCGGCCGGCAGCAGGGTCTCGAGCGGGGAGAGCTCGGTGAGCTCGACCGGCGAGACGAGCGCGCCGACGGCGTCGTCGCGGCGGGTCGACGAACCGAAGAACCGGAACGAGACCTCTTCGCCGAGCAGCAGCCCGAACGACTGCGGCAGCTCGATCTCGGTGCCCTCCTCCATGCCGCACGGCGCCACGCACACCGCGTCGATCCGCGGCGGCACGCCCGGTACGACGAGCTCGGCCCGGGCGATCCCGACGTAGTGCGACTGCGCGGTGCCGCCCTTGATCCGCACGCCGCCGGTGCGACGCACGCGGGCGTAGTGCGCCGCGCCGCGCGCGACCGCGAGCTCCGCGTCGGTGCCCGCGAGGACCTTCGGCGCGCGACCGCCCTCGGCCGTGACCCAGCGCGTGATCACCTCGCAGATGCGGGCACGCACCGCCGGCGATCGCGTCACGCCGCCGTTGAAGAGGATCGCGGTCGGGTGCACGAAGCTCGCGCCGTCCGCCCGCGAGGTCGAGGGTCGGCCGAGGAACGCCGCGAGGTGCCGCGTGATCGCGGCGTCGCTCGGATACGGCAGGCCCAGCGCCACGAAGCCCGCGCGCTTGGGCACGAGCGGCCGCGCCGAGGACTCCACGACGGGGAAGAAGCCCTCGATCAGCACGCGATCGACCTCGTCGCGGGTCAGCGCCGTGCGGATCGTGTTGCCGATCAGCCGCGAGCCCCGCGACACGATCGCGATCGGGCTCTCGTCGGGCCCGCCCTCGGCGAGCAGGGATTCCTTGGCTGCCCGCGCCGCGTGGGTGAGCGCGCGCGTCTGCCAGTCGTCGAGCGCCGTGCCCTCGGCCTCGAGCCGCGCGCGCACGGTGTACGCGAGCGCGAGGTCCATGTTGTCGCCGCCGAGCAGGATGTGATCGCCCACAGCGATGCGCTCGAGCACCAGCGAGCCGGCCCCGTCGTCGCCGACGGCGATGAGCGAGAAGTCGGTGGTGCCACCGCCGACGTCGACGACCAGCACGACATCACCGACGGCGAGCTGCTGCCGCCAGGTGTCGGCGTGCTGCGCGAGCCAGTCGTACATGGCCGCCTGCGGCTCTTCGAGCAGCGTCGGCGACTCGAAGCCCGCGAGCATCGCGGACTCGTTGGTGAGCTCGCGCGCCACCGCGTCGAACGACGCGGGCACGGTGAGCACGACGTCCTGCTCGGCGATCGGCGCGTCGGGGTGGGCGCGCTCCCACGCGGCGCGCAGGTGGCCCAGGTAGCGCGCGGCGGCCTGCACCGGCGAGCACTTGGGCACCTCGTCGGGCGCCTGCCACGGCAGGATCTCGCCGTTGCGATCGACGCCCGAGTGCGACAACCAACTCTTCGCCGACGACACGAGCCGCGCCGGCGTGGCCGCGCCCTGGGCCCGCGCGAAGGTGCCGACGACGTCCCGGGCGTTGGGGTACCAGGGCAGCGCCAGCGCGCCCGCGGCGAACTGGCCCTCGGCCGGCGCGTAGAGGAACGACGGCAGCAGCGCCAAGCTGGCGATCTCGCCGGGCGCGACGATCTGCGGGATCCCCAGCGGCAGCGGCGTGGCGTCGGCGTCGGTGCAGTACGCCAGCGCGCAGTTGGTCGTCCCGAGATCGATGCCGATGGTGAACAGGACCTCGTCGCTCATGGCGTGCCCCGGTGGATCATGCGAGCTCGACCTCGGCGGGCGCGAGGATCTTCGGGTCGTGGCCCGCCGTGGTGCTGGGCAGGCGAACCGCGTCGACGCGCCAGCCGTGGTGCGCCAGCGTGCCCTTGTACGGCGGCTCGCCGACGACGTTGCCCGTGACGCGCACGCGCGCGGCGTCGAAGCCGACCGGCAGCTCGATGCTCGCGCCCTCGGCCTCGGTGCGCACGGGCACGAGATCGAAGTACTGCCCGAGGGCGCGCGCGCAGCCGCTGTGCACGACGCGGGCGGCCGCGCCGATGTCAGCGTCCGAGAACCCGCCCATGTCCTCGCGCAGGAAGTCGATGAGCCGACCCTCGCGCTGCAACAGCGCGAGCACCTGCAGGCCCGCGGTGGTGTCGGGGCCGGTCACGACCTCGGCCTCGCGGACGCCGTGCTTGGGCGCCGGCGCCGGCAGGGGCTCGGGCGCGGGCGCGTCGAGTCGTTGCACGCGCGCCGCGAACACGCCGTCGAACAGCACGCGCCAGGGCATGACGAAGGCGAGCCACAGGCGCGCCACGAATCCGAGCGGTTCCACGTGGATGACCTCTGCGATGGGGGGTAGATAGCGCAACGATGCGCCGCTTGTCGAAGCCGGCGCGCGGGGCCGCGCGGGAACGCCCTGCCGCGGGCCTTTCCGGGTGCGAGGGGGCGAGCGCGCGGGCCTCGACCGGCGCGGCGGCCCCGCGCTACAACCCGACCCGATGCACGCGCGCACGCTCCGGTGGACGAGCTTGACGATCTCCCTGCTGTCGGCGGCCTGTCCCGCCGGCGTTCGGCACGACGATCCGACGGTCGTCGCCGACGGGCCCGCGGCCGCCGCCGGGCCGATCGAGCACCGCGCGGCGAACGAACACGCGACCGCCGCGTACCGCTGGGTGGACATCATGCTCGAGGCCACCGGCCGTGAGGTCGACCAGGTCGGCGCGCGCCCGACGATCATCTCGCGGCAGATGGCGATCCCGATGACCGCGATGTTCGACGCGTGGGCGGCCTACGACGACCGCGCCGTCGGCACGCGCCTCGGCGGCTCGCTGCGCCGACCCGAGCGCGAGCGCACGATCGCGAACAAGGAGATCGCGATCGCGTATGCGATGCACACCACCCTGGTCGATCTGTTCCCGCGCGATCGGGCGTGGCTCATCGATCGCATGCGGGAGATGGGCCACGATCCCGATCTCGTCTCGGACGACACGACGACGCCGGCGGGCATCGGCCGCGCCGCCGCGCTCGCCGTGCTGGCGTACCGCCGAGACGACGGCGCCAACCAAGACGGCCGCGCCGCGGGGAGCGTCGGCCAGCCGTACTCCGACACGACCGGCTATCAGCCCAAGAACACCGTCGAGACGCTCGTCGATCCCGATCGCTGGCAGCCGATCCCCTTCGACGACGGCAAGGGCGGCACGTTCGCGCCGGGGTTCCTCACGCCCCACTGGGGCCGCGTCAAGCCGTTCGCCCTGGCCCGCGGCGACCAGTTCCGTCCGCCGCCGCCACCGGTCGTCGGCTCGGCCGCGCTGAAGGCCGACACCGACGAGTGCATCGCGTTCAACGGCTCGCTGTCCCTCGAGCAGAAGGCCATCGTCGAGTTCATGCGCGACGGGCCGCGCTCGACCGGCCAGTCGGGCCACTGGCTGCAGTTCGCCCAGGACGTCTCGCGCCGCGATCAACACGACCTCGACACCGACGTGAAGCTGTTCTTCGCCGTCGCGAACACCGCCTTCGATGCGTTCATCGCCGCCTGGGACGGGAAACGCCACTACGACACCTCGCGGCCGTGGTCGCTGGTGCGGCACTACTACGGCGAGCAACCGATCGTCGGCTACAAAGGCGCGTGTCAGGGCGTCGGCACGATCAAAGGCAACGAGTGGTTCCCCTACTCGCCGCGCACCTTCGTGACCCCGCCGTTCCCCGGCTATCCCTCGGGCCACAGCACGGTGAGCGCCGCGTCGTCGAAGATGCTCGAGCTGTTCACGGGCAGCGACACCTTCGGCGCGTTCGCGAAGCACGAGGCGGGGCAGTACACCGAGACCGAGTGCACGACGGCGCAGATGCAGGCCAAGGACGGCAAGCCCGACACCACCGTGTCCGAGGCGCGGACGATCGTGCTGCAGATGCCGACGTTCTCCGCCACCGCGCTCATGGCCGGCATCTCGCGCGTGATGGGCGGCTACCACATCCAGGCCGACAACACCGAGGGGTTGGCGCTCGGTCGCAAGGTCGCCGAGGCGAGCTGGCCCAAGTACCAGGCGTACTTCGACGGGACCGCACCACCGCCGCGGTGAGACGAGTCGGCCCGCTCACCGAAATCTCTCGGCGTCGAGGCGCGACACACCGCAGGGTGGCCCATCGGGATGGCTAACCCGCTGTGTTTCGCCACCGACGATGCGTTCTACGGCGCGTGCTCGTGGGACTGCTCGTCAGCGGCCGAGCGCTGGGACGCGCCCACCGCCTTAGCGGCGGACTGCATCGAGTGGCTCAACGGCGACAACCGCTGTTTCGTCGTCTGTGCGGACGGGGAGGCATGCCCCGATGCGATGCAGTGTGTGCAAGGTTCAAGGGGTCTGCCTCCACCCGTCTGACGTACGCAGCCTCCGACGCGTTGCGGACCGCGACCTTGCGCAGCTCCTTGACCAGCTATCTGTCGAATGCAAGGCGTTACGAGCATCGGCTCAAGCTCAAGAATCCGGCGGGCGCCAACCAGATTCCGTTGTCCCGGCGGACAACACGGACCCGAGTCCAACGAGGATACGCGCGTGGACCCGTCCCTACCAAGCATCAGGCCGCTTCTGCAACACACCGAGTGCGCGCTGCGAGCTGCGAACCCGGGCATGACCGCCTCCATCGCCCGAACGCGGGCGGCGGCTACGAGGTCCGCCGCTCGGTCAGCTCACCCGCCCGAAGCGCGCGCTGCAAGCGGGCGCCGACATCGGCAGGACGGAGACCCTCGATCAAGCCCGCTGCGGGAGCGAATAGAAGGCTCAAAGGCCCTTTCGGGTTGACGTCGCAGAGGCTCTCGGCGGGTGCAAGGGGTGGAGGCGGAGCAGGCGGAGCCCCTACTAGGGTTGCGCACCTGGTGAGGTGTGGCCAGGTGCTTTTGTCGCGCGTCGCCCGTGGCTCGTCGTCGAACCACGGCGCCGACTCGACCCAGGGCTCCGGTGCGTCGCTCGGAAAGCCGAAGTGCTCGAGCATCTTCCGGGCCACGCGCTTGTCGGTGACCTCCTCGATGGGCTTCATCCGACGGCCGCAGGTGTCGCAGAGCAAGACGTCGATCGAGAAAACTCGCTGCATCAACTCGGGCAATCGAAGCCCGCGCGCACGCTCGTGCGCGGGTATGTAGCTGCGGTGATAGGACCCTTGCGGACCTTCGGCTCATAGGCAGGTGACCGCCTTCGACTTCGTGTAGGTCGCCCCGCGCTCGTCACGGACGATCGCCGTGAGGTCATGCGCCTCCGTGAACGGGATCTCCGTGACGGCCCCGTCGAGGAGCACGCCGTCGACGCGCCAGCGGACGCTCGCGATATCGTTCTCCTGGTCGGCGGCGGTCTTCTCGAGCATCACGGTGCTGGGGCATGTCACCTCGTCATCGACCTCGATGGTGACGCTCGGTCGTTCGCCGGGCCAGCCGACCGCTGAGAAGCCCAGCCAAGCGACGACATCGACGACCCCCTCCCCGCACGGCATGGAGAGCTCCACGTATGCACCGCCGATGCCCTGCATTTGTGCCCAACCGTCGGCGGCCACAAACTCGAAGTCACGCCGCGCAGGCCCGAGCGCGTGGAACGGCTCCGTGTCAACGACGCCGTCGGCCTCAAGCACGAGAGCTCCCGAAGGGAACCCGCGCCGATCCGTGCCCTCCTCGGCTATGCCCATCGCTGGCTGGACCAACCGGACGCTCAGTTCGTCGATTACGTGAACCTCCGGGGGGCCGCCGCACTCGAGCGCGAGCGTAAGCGGCTCGACGAGCTCGAGCTCGAGGGACCCGAGGTAGAACGGGCAAGGACCTTCGTCGTTGCCCTCGGCACACTCCGAGTAGCCGATCGTGCCGACTAGTCCTGCGGACACGGGATTCTCCGCGAAAGACGAGTCGGCCTCGACCTCACCCGAAAGCTCGAGGAACCACTCCTCTCCTCGGCCGACGGGCTCGCTCATCGAAGTCGGGCGCCGCGGCCGAGCGATGGCGAGATCCTCGTCGAACGCGCTGGCGCAGGAGTCCCGGAGGTCACAATCCAACGCGTTGCCCGTGAAGATGCCGCTGCCATCAGCGCGCGCGTCCGCGATCGAGACGCGCGCGCCTCGCTCGTTCGTCTCCCGCAGCGTCGGCGTCTCGAACGCACCCGAGTCCGTGCAGTTTGCAGCGATCTCCGGACGGTCGAGGAACTCAAGTTCGCATGCGGCGATGCAGCGAGCCATGATGTTCTCCACCTCGCCCATCGTCGGGTCCGCCGGATCGCGGAGCCATCCGCGCGGGATACTGACGACCCACCCAGAGAACTCGCTGGGCTCGCCCTCGTCGACCAGCGGTAGATCGACCGAGGTCGTCTCGATGTCGCCGGGATTGCAGATTCCGGCGATGGGCTCGCCACTGCACGAGGTCTCCTCGGCGATGAGGTACTCCGTCGCCTCGCAGTTCCACGCAGATGGGGCAGCCGACGGGCAGAGATCGAGTTCCTCGGAGCAAGACGGGACAAGCGCTGCGCCCGCAGGATCGCGCACAAGCTCGATCGAGTCGACCAACGCGATGTGAGAATGGTCTGGGTCGTCGAAGTGAAGCGTAATCGCGGTGGCCTGGTACGGGTCGAATTCGCCTTCGGCGCAATAGCGGGCGATCGGAACACGAATCGTCTGCATGAAATGCGAGGAGAAGCAGCCGACAACATCCCTTGTGTCGGATTCAACGATTGTTCCAAGTTCCAGGCTGTGAACGCCTTGGCCGTCGGCATCCTCGATCTCCGCGGAGACCACAAACTCATCCAGGGCGAGGTCACCGACGCAGTCCGATGCGTTAATACCTCCTTGCTCGACACCGACGACAACGTTGCCGATGCGTACGCTAATATGCGTGTATGCCGCAACGTCAAACGCAAAATCATCGTTTCCCTCTTCCATCGGGTTGTTCACGAGCGACCAGCGAACCGAGGCAGGACCAAACGCATCCCCGAAGCGAACGACCATCCCATCTCCGTCATGCACGGCAAAGAGCGGCGTGCCGAACTCCGTCGCTTCATCCATCGGGGGGCCCAAGTCCGAACCGGGGTCACACGCCTCGGGCGCGTCGGGGCCCGTGTAGCCGGCGAGGATGCTGCCCTGCGGGAGCGCGCAGACACAGGGGCCAACTTCGTTGACGGGTGTCGTGACCGAGATCAGCCCACCGCTCGACGAAGGCAGTAGTTGGGTGCCATCGGTGGAGAGTTCGCAGGAGCCGCCGTCGTGATCAAGAGAGTCGACGATATAGCGTTCGGCCCCGATTGGACGCGTTCCCTGCGCAAAATCGGCGCGGATCAGTGGGCGACCCAGTCCCACGAGTTCGGAATTCTCGGCACAAACCGCCGGCGGCGTCGGGCCGGTGCATCCGCGGTGATATACCTCGGTCGTCGGCGTATCCCAGTCGCAGACCGTCAGCTCATTGGCATCATTGCAATCCGCGGCATCCGCAAACTCGAGATCGTCGAAGGCGCACAGATCGGTGTCTGCGTCCACCAAATCCATGAATCGCCGCCGCGATGAATCTTCGCCCATCAGTTGCCAGCGAAGGAACTGGTCGACGTAATACGCCCCAATGGGATCTTCGTCGGCGGTAAAACCGCCCCAGTCTTGGTGGCGGCGAGCGTGGACCACAACCGCGACCTCATCGAATTCTTCGAGAGCTCCGACCGTGGCGAGAGTCTCCGAGAATCGGTTGTCGTATGCCAAGATGCTTTGGCCACGGATATCGTCATCGCTCGCGCTGACAATAGAAAGAAAAGGCGGACTGTCCGCGTGGGTGATTGGCGCAACCGCGAACTCCGCAGCACTCCCCGGCTCGCCGAACCGTTGCGCGAACGTGCTCAGCGCGCACTG
>LNFM01000804.1_pt1 | contig 125513 bp, 128 predicted proteins | sample 596031 | NCBI WGS metagenome assembly LNFM01 (sample SAMN04254537, study PRJNA301005) | activated carbon metagenome | isolation source: dual media filters at the Ann Arbor, Michigan drinking water treatment plant | place: USA: Ann Arbor | reverse complement strand
GGTCATAAAAACCGGTGGCAAACAGTATCGTGTTGCTGCTGGCGAAAAAATTAAAGTAGAACAGATTGCTGCGGATGTGGGCCAAGAGATCGTGATTGATCAGGTTCTGGCTGTCGGCAACGGCAGCGAGCTCAAGGTCGGCACTCCCTTGGTTTCCGGCGCAACGGTCACGGTCACGGTCCTGGCCCATGGCAGGCACGACAAAGTGCACATCTTCAAGATGCGCCGTCGCAAGCACTACCAAAAGCGCCAAGGTCACCGTCAGAATTTCACCGAGCTGCAGATCTCGTCGATCGCAGGCTGAGGAGTAGGACAACATGGCACAGAAAAAAGGCGGCGGCTCAACGCGAAACGGGCGCGATTCCAAGCCCAAGATGCTCGGTGTGAAGGCTTTCGGTGGTGAACTGGTGAGTGCGGGTTCCATCATCGTGCGCCAGCGTGGTACCCGTTTCCACCCCGGCAGCAACGTGGGCGTGGGCAAAGACCACACTCTGTTTGCCACGGCTGACGGACATGTCAACTTTGCCATCAAGGGCGAGTTGAACCGTCACGTGGTGAGCATCACGCCCGTCTGAAACGGAACGCCTGTCGTTGGCTGGATGCCCACGCATTCCGGCCACCCGGCAGGCGAGGGATGTCCTGATTGCAGAAGGCCCGCCGATGCGGGCCTTTTGTGTTGGTTTTACCCGAAGGCACCTGTCATGAAATTTGTCGACGAAGCCACGATCGAAGTCGCTGCGGGCGATGGCGGCAATGGCTGCGCGTCGTTCAGGCATGAGAAATACAAAGAGTTCAGCGGGCCCGACGGAGGCGACGGGGGGCGGGGAGGTCACGTCTACGCGGTGGCCGATCCCAGCTTGAACACCCTGGTCGATTTCCGCTATACCCGGCGATTCGAAGCCGAACGCGGCGAGCACGGCAAGGGCTCCGACATGTTCGGCGTGAAGGGTGGCGACATCGTGCTCAAGATGCCGGTGGGCACGATCATCGCCGACGCCGAAACCGGCGAGGTCTTGCACGAACTGTTGCAGCCGGGGGAGCAGATCACCATCGCCAAGGGGGGCGACGGCGGCTTTGGCAACATGCACTACAAAAGCTCGACCAACCGGGCGCCGCGTCAGAAGACGCCGGGCTGGGCGGGTGAGCGCAAATCGCTGAAGCTGGAGCTCAAGGTGCTGGCCGACGTGGGTTTGCTGGGCATGCCCAACGCAGGCAAGTCCACGCTGATATCGGCCATCTCCAATGCGCGGCCCAAGATCGCCGACTACCCCTTCACCACGCTTTACCCCAATCTGGGTGTCGTGAGGGTGGGCCCCGAGAAAAGCTTCGTCGTGGCCGATGTGCCGGGTCTGATCGAAGGGGCCTCGGAGGGCGCCGGTTTGGGTCACCAGTTTCTGCGCCACCTGCAGCGAACCCGTGTGCTGTTGCACATGGTGGACATGGCGCCTTTTGACGAAGGTGTGGATCCGGTGCAGCAGGCCAAGGCCATCGTGGCCGAACTCAAGAAGTTCGATCCCGAATTGCACGCCAAGCCACGCTGGCTGGTGCTCAACAAGCTGGACATGGTGCCGGCAGAGGAGCGCGAGGCACGTGTCAAGGACATCGTCAAGCGTCTCAAATACAAAGGGCCGGTGTTCGAGATTTCTGCGCTCACGCGCGAGGGCTGCGAGCGCCTGGTGCAGACCGTTTACCAGTACCTGGCCAAGGAATTCCAGTCTCACCAGCCACCGGTGGACGTGGATCCCCGTTTTGCGGACGATGCGCGCGGTCTTTAGCGCCACAGGTTTTGCACCTCATGACAACACAAGCGAGAGATCAACAGCCAGCAGCCATGAACGAAACGGTGACGGGTGCGAACGATCCGGATGACCAGTCAGGCGTGCTGAAGACAGCGCGCCGCATCGTGGTCAAGGTCGGCTCCAGCCTGGTGACCAACGAAGGTCGTGGCCTGGACGAAGAAGCGATCGGGCAGTGGAGCCAGGAGCTGGCCGCGTTGGTACAGCAAGGTCGCGAGCTGATCATGGTCAGCAGCGGAGCTGTGGCCGAGGGCATGAAGCGACTGGGCTGGGCCACCCGCCCCAAGGAGATCCATGAATTGCAGGCCGCAGCGGCTGTGGGGCAGATGGGTCTGGTGCAGATGTACGAGACCAAGCTGCGCGAATGCGGTGTGGGCAGTGCCCAGGTGCTGCTGACCCACGCCGACCTCGCCGACCGCGAGCGGTACCTCAACGCCCGATCGACGCTGCTGACCTTGTTGAAGCTGGGTGTGGTACCGGTGATCAACGAGAACGACACGGTGGTCAACGACGAAATCAAGTTCGGTGACAACGACACGCTGGGCGCACTCGTGGCGAATCTCGTCGAGGCCGACGTGCTGGTGATCCTGACCGACCAGAAGGGGCTGTACACCGCCGATCCGAGGCGCGACCTGACCGCTCAGTTCGTGCACGTGGCGCGTGCCGGGGACCCGCAGCTGGAGGCCATGGCCGGTGGTGCCGGCTCGGGTATCGGCAAGGGCGGGATGATCACCAAGATTCTTGCGGCCAAGCGCGCGGCGGGTTCGGGCGCATCCACCGTGATCGCCTGGGGCCGTGAGCCCCGTGTGCTGCAGCGGCTTTGCGAAGGCGAGGCCATCGGCACCTGCCTGGTGGCACAGACCGCCAAGAACCAGGCTCGCAAGCAATGGATGGCCGATCACCTGCAGATGCGCGGTTCGGTGCAGGTGGATGCGGGTGCGGTGGACAAGATCGTGGGTGAGGGCAAGAGCCTGCTGCCCATCGGCATGACCGGGGTGGAGGGCGATTTTTCGCGTGGCGACGTGATCGCGGTGCGCGATCCGCAGGGCCTGGAAATCGCCCGCGGGCTGGCCAACTACACAAGCTCCGAAGCCCGCCTGATCTGCCGCAAGTCATCGGGCGACTTTGAGCGCTTGCTCGGCTATGTCGCAGAGCCTGAGATGATCCACCGCGACAACCTGGTGCTGTCGCGCAGCTGAAGCGGGCCTCCCTACTTCAGGCCCGCGCTGGCGTCGCTCTGAGGATCGGGGTCGAAGCTCGCACCGGGGGGGAGCTCCATGCCCATGGGCAGATGGGCCAGCATCGGTTCGCGCGTTTCCATCTCTTCCGAACCACGGGGGCGCATCCCGGAGCGCAGATAGCGGTTGCGGTTGTCGTTCTTGGGCAGGTAGCGAGCCAGTTCGGTGAGCGCCATTTCGTACACGCCCCGCTTGAACTCCACCACCACGTCCAGCGGTACCCAGTAATCGTGCCAGCGCCAGGCGTCGAATTCCGGGTGGCTGGTGGCACGCAGGTTGAGGTTCCAGTCTTGTGCGACCAGACGCAACAGGTACCAGATCTGCTTCTGGCCCTTGTAATGACCGCGTGCATCGCGGCGTATGAAACGGTCTGGCACTTCGTAGCGCAACCAGTCCCGCGTGCGGGCCACGATGCTCACGTGCTCGGGCATGAGACCCACTTCTTCGTGCAGCTCGCGGTACATCGCCTGTTCGGGTGTTTCGCCCCGGTCGATGCCACCTTGCGGAAACTGCCAGGAGTGGGAGCGGATGCGTTTGCCCCAGAACACCTGGTTTCGCTGGTTGAGCAGAATGATGCCGACATTGGGCCTGAAGCCTTCCCTGTCAAGCATAATCAACCCCAAATTTTTTGAACTGTCTGGATTATGCATCGCCCCTCGCGGCTTGCGAAGTGATTGCCCACCTGTTGCAGCGCAAAGAGGGGTAAATCCCGATGCTTTCGGGCATCGCAGTGGCTGATCCAGCGCTTTTCCAACTCCATCGAATCCCTTCTTCTGCCCTGTGGCAGCCGCACCCATGAAAGCATCGCAGTTCTTCATCTCCACCCTCAAGGAAGCGCCGGCCGACGCCGAGGTGGTGAGCCACCAGCTCATGACCCGTGCCGGCATGATCAAGAAGCTCGGTGCCGGCATCTACAGCTACATGCCCATGGGGCTGCGGGTGATTCAGAAGGTGGAGAAGATCGTGCGCGAAGAAATGGCGCGTGGGGGGGCGGTGGAGCTGACCATGCCGGTGGTGCAACCGGCCGAGCTCTGGCAGGAGACCGGGCGCTTCGACAAGATGGGCCCGGAACTTCTGCGCATCCAGGACCGCCATGGCCGCGACTACGTGGTGCAGCCGACCAGCGAAGAGGTGGTGACCGACATCGCGCGCCAGGAACTGCGCAGCTACAAACAGCTGCCCAAAAACTTCTACCAGATCCAGACCAAGTTTCGCGACGAACGCCGGCCGCGCTTTGGCCTGATGCGCGGGCGCGAGTTCATCATGAAGGACGCCTACAGCTTCGACCGCGACGAGGCCGCTGCCAAGGCGAGTTACCAGGTGATGGCCGAAGCCTACCGCCGCATTTTCGACCGCTTCGGCCTGCGCTATCGCGCGGTGGCGGCCGACAGCGGCGCCATCGGCGGGGACCTGAGCGAAGAGTTCCAGGTGATCGCGGCCACGGGTGAAGACGCCATCGTGTATTGCCCGGCCAGCGATTACGCGGCCAACATGGAGAAGGCCGAAGCGCTGCCACCGGCCGGCCCGCGCCCAGACGCTGCCAACCCCATGGCCAAGACACCGACCCCGGGCAAGAGCACCTGTGCCGACGTGGCCCAGCTGTTGGGTGTGCCGCTGGCCACCACGGTGAAGTCGCTGGTGCTGGCCACCGATGAGCTGAACGAGTCGGGCGAGGTGGTCAAGAGCCAGGTCTGGTTGCTGCTGCTGCGTGGCGACCACGACATGAACGAAGTCAAGGTGGGCAAGGTGCCGGGCCTGAACGTGGGCTTCCGCTTCGCGACGCTTCCCGAGATCGAAGCCCATTTCGGCTGCAAGCCGGGCTACCTCGGCCCCGTCGGCCTGAAGCTGCCGGTGAGGCTGGTGGTGGACCGCGAGGTGGCGGTGATGGCCGACTGGATTTGCGGCGCCAACGAAGCCGACTTCCACATGACCGGCGTGAACTGGGGTCGCGACTTGCCCGAACCCGATCGGGTGGCCGATATCCGCAACGTGGTCGAAGGCGATCCGTCGCCAGACGGCAAGGGCCTGCTGGCCATTGAGCGGGGCATCGAAGTCGGCCACGTGTTTTACCTCGGTACCAAATACAGCAAGGCCATGCACGCGACCTTTCTGGACACCGACGGCAAGCCCAAGCACTTCGAGATGGGTTGCTACGGCATCGGCATCACGCGCTTGCCCGCGGCGGCCATTGAACAGAACCACGACGAGCGCGGCATCGTCTGGCCCGACGCCATTGCACCGTTCACCGTGGTGATCTGCCCCTTGGGCGCCGACCGCAGCGACGCGGTGAAAACCGCTGCCGAAGAGCTGTACGCCGGTCTGCTGGCTGCCGGTGTGGACGTGATCTTGGACGACCGGGGCGAGCGCCCGGGCGCGATGTTCGCCGACTGGGAGCTGATCGGCGTGCCGCACCGCGTGACCATCGGCGACCGGGGCTTGAAGGAAGGCATGTTCGAGTACCAGCACCGCCGCGATGCCGCCGCCACCAAGGTGCCCGCCGCCGAGGCGCTGGCCTTTGTCCGGGGGCGTTTGAGCGCGTGAACGCAAACGGGACACCGCTGGATCGGCGCCAGTGCCTGTTGCGTGCAGCGGCGCTGGGCGCCGTCGGCTGGTGGGGCACCGATGCGGTGCAAGCCGGTGGGCAGCTGGAGGAGCCCCTGGCCGATTCGGTGCGTTCGGTGCTGAGCGCGGCCATTGCCAGCAGCGCGCCGCCGGTGCCCGAGTTCACCGACACCAGCAAACGCCTGGCTTACTTGCGTTGGCTGGGGGCCATGAGCGAGCGCTTGCACCGACGCAAACCGGACTTCCAGACCCGCATCGAATTCTTGCAGACCGTCTGGTACGAAACCCGGCGGGCCGGGCTGGACACCACGATGGTCATGGGCCTGATCCAGGTGGAGAGCGCGTTCCGCAAGTTTGCGATTTCACGCGTGGGCGCGCGCGGCTACATGCAGATCATGCCGTTCTGGTCCCGCGTCATCGGTGACGGCGACGCGGGCAAGCTGTTCCAGATGCAGACCAACATCCGGTTTGGCTGTGTGATCCTGCGCCACTACCTGGACCGTGAGCGCGGCGACACCTACATGGCACTGGGCCGCTACAACGGCAGCCGGGGCAAACCGCAGTACCCGAATGCGGTGTATGCGGCCGCCAAGAACTGGGTTCACCCGGACGCCTGAGCGCCCGCCCGGTCACTGCAGGAAACCGATCTTGGTTTTACCTGGGCCGGTCTTGGGCAGGTCGTCTGCTTCCACGCTGTAGCGGTTGTCCAGGCGCGCGTTGCCGAACGCGGTCACGAGGGCGCGCCGCATCTCGCGCGGCGCCAGCATGGCCAGCTGGTCCAGCACATCGTCGGACGGTTCGGGGTCGAAGCGCTGGCCCCAGTCGTGTTCGCCCAGGATGTTGCGGTACAGGTGTCCGGCGATCTTGCGCGCCGCGTCGGGCGAAGGTGGCGCGATCTCGTACACGTTCATGCGGTTGCGGATCGGTTCGGGGATGCTGCGCTCGTGGTTGGCGGTGGTGATCCAGATCACCTGGCTGGCATCGATGGGCACCTCGGCGAATTCGTCCACAAAGTGCTGCGCGGTGTCGTGCTCCAGCAGGCTGTAGAGCGCGCCCAGCGGGTCGTACTGCGCGTCGGCGCTGGCTTTGTCGATCTCGTCCACCACGATCACCGGGTTGGCGTACTGGCCGTCCACCAGCGCTTCGAACACCTTGCCGGGCTTGGCGCCCTTCCATTGCGACGAAGAGCCCGACAGCAGCCAGCCCGCCGTCATGCTGCTCATGGGCACCAGGCTCATGCTGGTGCCCAGCAGGTCGGCGATCTGTTTGGCAAAGTGCGTCTTGCCCACACCGGGTGGGCCCAGCAGCAGGATGGGCGTGACTTCCAGGCCGTCCTGGCTGTCCTGGCTCAGTGCGACGTGGCGTTTCACGTCGTCGAGCACCTCGCCAAAATTGGGCAGCAGGTCGTAGAGCGGCGCCATGTCGGGCACGCCCGATGGCTTGACGGCGAAGCGCTGGGGGCCGCGTTCCAGCATGCGTTGCCAGGTGTTGCGCAGACCTTCGTATTCGCGTTCGTTGCCGCTGGCCTGCAGATGGGCCAGCTTGCGCTCGACCTCGTCGGCCTTGAACACGCTGCGCATCCGGGCGATGGGCAGTCCGAGTGAGGGGGAAGCGACCAGGCTGCGTGAGCTCATGCGGTTCTCCTAGAAGGGTTCGACGACCACTTCATTGAAGCACAAGCTGTGCCCGGTTGAAACGCCGGATGAACCCGCAAAACCCGGTGCATTCCCACAAACTGCCTGCGCCTGTGATGCCCTGCACGGTCCAGAAACGCCACAGCCGCCCGGAGGCGGCTGTGGACCGGCGGGCGGAGGCGTTCAGGCCTGGCCGCTGATCGTCTTTTGCAGTTCGCCCGACTCGTACATCTCCATCATGATGTCCGAGCCGCCGATGAACTCGCCCTTGACGTAGAGCTGCGGGACGGTGGGCCAGTTGCTGTACTCCTTGATGCCGGCGCGGATGCTCTCGTCCTCCAGCACGTTCACCGTTTTGACCGTCTTGGGCTCGACGCCGCAGGCCTTGAGGATCTGGATCGCGCGGCCGGAGAAGCCGCACATGGGGAAACTGGCGTTGCCCTTCATGAAGAGCACGATGTCGTTGGATTTGACCAGCTGGTCGATCTGGGTTTGTACGTCGCTCATGGGGCGTCCTTCTCGGTGGATGGGGGAATGGGCGAAGCCCGGCAGGATGAGCCAATTATCGCGCGAGCGGCCGGCGCCCGCCGCTGCACCGCTCAATGCCCGCCAGGTCTTTGCGGCTGCTGACCGCTTCAAACCCTTGCGCAAACAGCAAATCCCGCACGGCAGCCGCCTGGTCGTGGCCGTGTTCCAGCAGCAGCCAGCCGCCCGGGTGCAGAGCGGCGGGTGCCTGTGCGACGATGGTGCGGAGGTCGTCCAGCCCGTCGGCACCGGCGGTCAGCGCAGCCATGGGCTCGTGCGCCAGCGCAGCCAGGTGCGGGTCGCCTTCGGCGATGTAGGGCGGGTTGCTGGCGATCACGTCAAAGCGCTCGCCGGGCACCGCCGCCAGCCAGGCTCCCTGGGCAAAGCGCACCGGCAGGCCCAGGCGCTGCGCATTGGCCTGCGCGACGGCCAGCGCGTCGGCGCTGGCGTCGGTGGCGGTCACCAGCACATCGGACCGCCGGGCGGCGATGGTCAGGGCGATGGCACCGCTGCCGGTGCCCAGGTCCAGCAGCCGGAGCGCGCTGCCGCCGGGGGCGGGTAGGGCGGCCAGCGCCCATTCCACCAGCACCTCGGTGTCGGGCCGCGGCACCAGCACGCGGGCGTCCACCCGAAGGTTCAGACCACCGAATTCTTTTTCACCCAGCAGGTAGGCCACCGGCTCACCGGCCTGGCGGCGCTGCACCAAAGCACGCCACCGGCCGGCAGCCTCAGGCGGCACAGGTTCGCTGTCGTGCGCGATCAGCCAGGCACGGTTGTGCGGTGAGCGGCCCAGAGCGTGCAGCAGCAGCATCTGGGCGTCCAGCCGGTTGAGCCCATCAAGGGTGGCTTGCCGCAAGGCTTGTTGCAGGGTGCTCACAAGGAATTTCGGGTTTCGAGTTCGGCCAGCAGCTCCGCTCCACGAGCCACCTGCAGCGCATGGATCACGTCGCCCAGATCGCCCTCCATCACCATCAGCAGTTTGTAGAGCGTGAGGTTGATCCGGTGGTCGGTCAGCCGTCCCTGCGGGAAGTTGTAGGTGCGGATGCGGTCGCTGCGGTCGCCGCTGCCGACCAGGCCTTTGCGCGTAGCGGCTTCTTTGGCGGCGCGCTCAGCACCTGCAGCGCCTTGGCTTTGTTGCTGTGCTGGCTGCGGCCGTCCTGGCATTCGGCGGTGATGCCGGTGGGCAGGTGGGTCACGCGCACGGCCGAATCGGTCTTGTTGATGTGTTGACCGCCGGCGCCGCTGGCGCGGTAGGTGTCGATGCGCAGCTCGGCCGGGTTGAGTTGGATGGCCTCGGTTTCGTCGGGCTCGGGCATCACGGCCACGGTGGCGGCGCTGGTGTGGATGCGGCCCTGCGTTTCGGTCACGGGCACGCGCTGCACCCGGTGGCCACCGGATTCGAAGCGCAGCTGACCGTACACGTTGGCGCCAGGGCCGCGGCCCGCGATGCGCAGCACCACCTCTTTGTAGCCACCCAGTTCGCTGGGGGACTCGCTCACGATCTCGGTGGTCCAGCCCTGGCTGTCGGCGTAGCGTGAGTACATGCGCGCGAGGTCGCCGGCGAACAGTGCCGACTCGTCGCCACCGGTGCCGGCGCGGATTTCGACGAAGGCCGGGCGCTCGTCGTCCGGGTCTTTGGGCAGCAGCAGTTGCTGCAGTTCGGCGTCCAGCCGTTCCAGGTCGGCCTTGGCGGTGTCGATTTCTTCCCGCGCCATGTCGGCCATGTCCAGGTCGGACAGCATGTCTTGCGCGGCGGCCAGATCGGCCTCGCGCTGCTCGTGGCGGTTGAACACCTCGACGATGACCGAAGCCTCGGCGTGCTCGCGGCTGAGCGCGCGAAAACGCTCCATGTCGCTCACCACGTCGGGTGCGCTGAGCAAAGCGTCCAGCTCGTGCAGGCGGGCTTTCTGGCGCAGCAGGGTGTTGCGGACGAAGGGTTTCATATGGGAATCAAAAAGGTGCGCCGGCGGTGGAAGGTTCGCACGGAGCCGACGGGCCGTGCAGGGCGCCACAGAGCATCTGTGGGCGCCAGGCGGCGTCGCTAGGACTTTTCGCGCAGGAACAGGCGCGAGACGGTCTGCGCCGTGGCGGCGCGGGTCTCGGCGTCGCCGGTGTGCAGCTCGGCCAGGGTGCCGTGCAGCATTTTCTGGGTCAGTCCCCGGGACAGGGCTTCGAGCACCGCCTCGACCGGCTCGCCCTTGGCCAGCAGCTTCTTGGCGCGCATCAGCTCGGCCGCGCGCCAGGTGTCGGCCTGGGCGTTGATCTGCTGGATCAGCGGCACCACGCCGCCCTTGGCCGGGTCGCGTTGCTCCAGCCAGTGCATGAAGCTGAGCACGCCCGCGTCGATGATCACCTCGGCCTGCGCCACGGCGGCTTGGCGGTTTTCCTTGCCCGACTGCACCACGCCGGCCAGGTCGTCCACGGTGTACAGGTAGACATCGCTCAGGCCCTTGACTTCGAGTTCGATGTCGCGCGGCACGGCCAGATCGACCATGAACATGGGCCGGTAGCGGCGTTTCTTCAGCGCCCGCTCCACCGCCCCCAGACCGATGATCGGCAGGGTGCTGGCGGTGCAGCTGATCACCGCGTCAAATTCGTACAGGCGGTCCGGAATGTCGGCCAGGCGCATGACCTGGGCACCAAAACGGCCGGCCAGCGCTTCCCCCCGTTCGAGCGTGCGGTTGGCGATCGCCATGCCTTTGGGCGACTTGGCCGCAAAGTGCGTGGCGGCCAGTTCGATCATTTCACCCGCGCCGACGAACAGCACCCGGATTTCTTTCAGGTCTTCAAACAGCTGGCTGGCCAGGCGCACAGCAGCGGCGGTCATGCTGATGGAGTGGGCGCCGATCTCGGTGGAGGTGCGCACCTGCTTGGCCACCGCGAACGAGCGCTGGAACAGCTGGTGCAGCGTGGTGCCCAGGGCGCCGGCCTCGTCGGCGGCGCGCACGGCATCCTTCATCTGGCCCAGGATCTGCGCTTCGCCCAGCACCATGCTGTCCAGGCCGCTGGCCACCCGGAAGGCGTGGCGCGCCGCCTCGCCTTCGCGCAGGATGTAAGCGTGGTCTTTCAGCACATGGGTGCTCACGCCACCGGTTTGCGCCAGCCAATCGAGCGTGGGCTCCACCGCCGACTGGTCGCCCGCGGCGTAAAGCTCGGTGCGGTTGCAGGTGGACAGCAGCGTGGCCTCGGGCTGGCGCGGCAGGCTCTGCCGGTAGCCGTTCAAAGTGGGCTGAATCTGGTCGAGGGCAAACGCAAAACGGCCCCGCAAATCCAGCGGAGCCGTGTGATGGTTGATGCCGAGGGCCCAGACAGACATGCGCAGATTATAAAATTGCCCGCCCGAAGACGAACCATCGCATTCCCCATGACCTTTCTCGCCCTGATCGGGCACCTGCTCAACTTCATGGCGCCCGCGCTGGTCATGGCCTTGCTGCTCTGGGGCATGCCCCGACTGTGGCCCAGGGCCCGCAAAGGCCGCTGGGCGCCGCGCACCGAATTGCTGGCGTTGTCGGGCTTGGGCGTGGCGGTGCTGCTGGCGGGGCTGATCGTCTTCGGCCGTGACGCCAAGATGGTCACCTACGCCGCGCTGGTGCTCGCGCAGGGCAGCCTGGTCTGGTGGGTGCGCGGGAGGTGATCAGTCGGGCGCAAACAGGTCCACACGGTCGGTGATCAGGCCGTCGATGCCCAGCGCCCACAGGCGTTGGGCCGAGGCCGGTTCGTTGACGGTGTAGGCCAGGGCGCGCATGCCGGCGCTGTGCACGGATGACATCACGTCGGCATTCCACAGCACCTGGTCGCAGACCGCCGCCACGCAGTCCAGCTTTTGGGCGACGTCCAGCCAGCCTTCCCACAGCGTTTCCAGCAGCAGGCCGCGCGGCAATTGCGGCGCGGCTTCCTGTGCGGCCACCAGGGCGTGGGGCTGAAAAGAGGTCAGCAGCGGTGGCGTGGTGGCTTGCTGCCACAGCCGGGCGGCTTCGCGCGCCACTTCACGCCCGGTCTCGGCTTCCAGGCCCGGTGTCGGTTTGATCTCGATGTTGAGCAAACAAGCGTTGGCCTGGCAGAAGCGGGCCAGTGCCGCCAATGTGGGCAGCGGTTCGCCTGCGTGCTGGCGCGAGTGCCAGCTGCCGGCGTCCAGCTGGCTGAGCGCAGCCCACGGCTGCTGGCCAGCGATGCCCTGGCCGTCGGTGGTGCGGTCCAGCGTGTCGTCGTGCAGCAGAAAGACCACCCCGTCGGCGCTGAGTTTGGCATCGCATTCGGCCATGCGGTAACCGTGCTGGGCGCCCAGGCGGAATGCGGCCAGGGTGTTTTCGGGCGCCAGCTTGCCGGCGCCGCGGTGCGCGATCCAGCGCGGATAGGGCCAGGATGAAGGTCCGGGACTGGCAGGGTCTGTAATGGAGTCCATGACGTGACCAAAAGGACGGTCAAACGGCAACCACGAACAGTATGCCAGTACCCGCCGATCGGATGTGTGTATGTTGCACTGCGGTACCATCTTTCGCCCGGCGCTTCTTTGCCGATCGCACGCACCCCACAATGAACGCCCCCATCCCGCTTTCGCTCCTCGAAACCGCCGCAGAGGACGCGCCCCGCCTGCGCGAAATCCCCTACAACTACACCTCCTTTTCGGACCGTGAAATTGTGCTGCGTTTGCTGGGTTCCCGCGCCTGGAGCCTGCTGGACGAGCTGCGAGGAGAGCGCCGCACCGGTCGTTCAGCGCGCATGCTGTACGAAGCGCTGGGCGATATCTGGGTGGTGCAGCGCAATCCGTATTTGCAGGACGACCTGCTGGACAACCCCAAGCGCCGCGCCGCGCTGGTGGAAGCCTTGCACCACCGCCTGGGCGAGGTGCAAAAGCGCCGCACGCCGCAGGATGATGCCGTCCGCGACGCGCTGGTGGCCGAACTGCTCACCGCAGCCCGTGGCGCGGTGGACAGCTTTGCCCGTTCGTTTGAAGCGATGGCAGCTCTGCGTCAGCGCGCCACCAAGGCGCTGCGAAAGCTCACCGCCAAGGACAACATCAAGTTCGACGGCCTCTCGCGCGTGTCTCATGTGACCGACGCGACCGACTGGCGTGTCGAATACCCGTTCGTGGTGCTCACCCCCGACACCGAAGCCGAGATGGCCGAACTGGTGCGCGGCTGTTTCGAACTCGGCCTGACCATCGTGCCGCGCGGCGGCGGCACCGGCTACACCGGCGGCGCGATCCCGCTGACCTGGAAGAGCGCGGTGATCAACACCGAAAAGCTCGAAGCCATGACCGAGTTGGAATTCGTGGCCGTGCCTGGCCACGCCGAGCCGCTGCCCACGATCTGGACCGAAGCCGGCGTGGTGACGCAGCGCGTGGCCGATGCGGCCGAGCGCGCTGGCCATGTGTTCGCGGTGGACCCGACCTCGGCCGAGGCCTCGTGCGTGGGCGGCAACATCGCCATGAACGCGGGCGGCAAGAAGGCCGTGCTCTGGGGCACGGCGCTGGACAACCTGGTGAGCTGGCGCATGGTGACGCCGCAGGCGCAATGGCTTGAAGTCACGCGCCTGGACCACAACCGCGGCAAGATCCACGACGCCGAAGTGGCCACCTTTGAACTGAAGTATTTCGAAGCCAACGGCAAGACGCATGTCCGTACCGAGCAGCTGGTGATCCCGGGCTCGACCTTCCGCAAGGAAGGCCTGGGCAAGGACGTGACCGACAAGTTCCTCGCCGGTCTGCCGGGCATCCAGAAAGAAGGCTGTGACGGATTGATCACCAGTGCCCGCTGGTTGGTGCACCGCATGCCCGAGCATGTGCGCACCGTGTGCCTGGAGTTCTTTGGCAACCCCAAGGACTGTGTGCCGTCCATCGTGGACATCAAGGATTTCATGTTCGCCGAGATGAAGCGCCCGGGTGGCGCCATCCTCGCGGGCCTGGAGCACCTGGACGACCGTTACCTCAAGGCCGTGGGCTATGCCACCAAGAGCAAGCGCGGCACCCTGCCCAAGATGGTGCTGGTGGGCGACATCGTGGGCGACGACGCCGATGCCGTGGCGCGCGCCACCAGCGAGGTGATCCGCCTGGCCAATGGCCGCAGTGGCGAAGGCTTCGTGGCGATCAGCGCCGAAGCGCGCAAGAAGTTCTGGCTCGACCGAAAGCGCACCGCGGCCATCAGCAAACACACCAACGCCTTCAAGGTGAACGAAGACGTGGTGATTCCGCTGCCGCGCATGGGCGAGTACACCGAAGGCATCGAACGCATCAACATCGAGCTGTCGCTGCGCAACAAAATCAAACTGTGCGAGGCGCTGGAGACTTTTTTTGAGAAGGGCAGCTTGCCCCTGGGCAAGACCGACGACGCCAACGACATCCCCAGCGCCGAGCTGCTGGAAGACCGGGTGCAGCAGGCGCTGGCGCTGGTGCGCGAGGTGCGATCGCTGTGGGCCGGCTGGTTGCGGAACGTGGATACGCTGTTCCCCGAACTGCAGGACCACCGCCTGCGCGCCAGCTGGAAGACGCAGCTGCGTGCGCCGCTGCAAGGCATCTTCAATGGTGCGGCGTTCGGGCCGATCCTGAGCGAAATCACGGCCATCCACCAGCGTGTGCTGAAAGGCCGCGTGTGGGTGGCGCTGCACATGCATGCCGGCGACGGCAACGTGCACACCAACATTCCGGTCAACAGCGACGACTATCAGATGCTGCAGACCGCGCACGAAGCGGTGGCCCGCATCATGGTGCTGGCGCGCAGCCTGGACGGCGTGATCTCTGGCGAACACGGCATCGGCATCACCAAGCTGGAATTTCTGACCGACGACGAGCTGCGCCCGTTTGCCGAGTACAAGGCCCGTGTGGACCCCGAAGGTCGCTTCAACAAAGGCAAGCTGCTGCGCGAGCTGCCGGGCGTGAAGGGGCTGGATGCAGACATCCACCTGCGCAGCGCAGATCTCTCCAACGCGTACACGCCCAGCTTTGGCCTGATGGGCCACGAGTCGCTGATCATGCAGCAGAGCGATATCGGCGCCATCGCCGATTCGATCAAGGATTGCCTGCGCTGCGGTAAGTGCAAACCGGTCTGTGCCACGCACGTGCCGCGCGCCAACCTGCTCTACAGCCCGCGCAACAAGATCCTGGCGACTTCACTGCTGGTCGAAGCCTTCCTGTACGAAGAGCAGACGCGCCGCGGCATCAGCATCAAGCACTGGGAAGAATTTGAAGATGTGGCCGACCACTGCACGGTCTGCCACAAGTGCTTGTCACCGTGCCCGGTCAAGATCGATTTCGGCGACGTGACCATGAACATGCGCAACCTGTTGCGCAAGATGGGGCAAAAGAGTTTCCGCCCGGGCAACGCCGCGGCCATGTTCTTCCTGAACGCGAACAACCCCGAGACCATCAAGTTCATGCGCTCGGCCATGGTGGACGTGGGGTTCAAGGCCCAGCGGCTGGCCAACAAGGTGTTGAAGCTCGCTGCGCGCAAGCAGACCAGCGCACCACCGGCCACGCTGGGCCCTGCGCCGATCAAAGAGCAGGTGATCCACTTCATCAACAAGAAGATGCCCGGTGGCCTGCCGAAGAAAACGGCGCGTGCCTTGCTGGACATTGAAGACAAGGACTACGTGCCGATAATCCGCAACCCGGTGGGCACGACCAGTGAGACCGAGGCGGTGTTCTATTTCCCCGGTTGCGGCTCGGAGCGCCTGTTCAGCCAGGTCGGCCTGGCCACGCAGGCGATGCTGTGGCACGCGGGCGTGCAGACGGTACTGCCGCCTGGCTATCTGTGTTGCGGCTATCCGCAGCGCGGTTCTGGCCAGTTCGACAAAGCCGAGAAGATCATCACCGACAACCGGGTGTTATTCCACCGCGTGGCCAACACGCTGAATTACCTGGACATCAAGACCGTGGTGGTCAGTTGCGGCACCTGCTACGACCAGCTGCAGGGATACGAGTTCGACAAAATCTTCCCCGGCTGCCGCATCATCGATATCCACGAATACCTGCTGGAAAAAGGCATCACGCTGCCGGCCGGGCAGGGTGGGTACCTGTACCACGATCCCTGCCACACGCCGATGAAGCTGCAGGACCCGATGAAGACGGTGAAGGCGCTGGTGGGTGACAACGTCATCGAAAGCAAGCGCTGCTGCGGCGAAAGCGGCACGCTGGGCGTCACAAGGCCCGATATCTCGACCCAGATCCGCTTCCGCAAGGAAGAAGAGATCAAGAAGGGCGAAGCGCAGCTGCGCGCGGCGGGCACCGTGGGCGAGAAGGCCAACATCAAGATGCTGACCTCGTGCCCGAGCTGCCTGCAGGGCCTGACGCGCTACGGCGACGACCTGAACAACGGGCTGCTCGAAGCCGACTACATCGTGGTCGAGATGGCCAACCAGATCCTGGGCAAGGACTGGCTGCCCGAGTACGTGGCCCGCGCCAACCAGGGCGGCATCGAGCGCGTGCTCGTCTGATCACAACCAACGCAACAGGAGACAGCCATGGCCGGACTCGACAAGAACACCCCGACACCGCAGGACATCACGGTGCACAGCCAGTCGCGTGTGCTGCAGGTGAGCTTTTCGGATGGCAGCGACTTCCGCATCCCGTTCGAGCTGATGCGGGTGTATTCCCCTTCGGCCGAGGTGCAGGGCCACGGCCCGGGCCAGGAGGTGCTGCAGACCGGCAAGCGCGAGGTGGGCATCCTGGCGCTGGAGGCGGTGGGCAACTACGCCGTGCAGCCCACCTTCAGCGACGGTCACGAAAGCGGCATCTTTTCCTGGGACTACCTGTATTTCCTGGGCAGCCAGCAAGACGAACTGTGGGCCGACTACCAGAGTCGCCTCCTCAAGGCAGGGGTTGACCGCGACGCTGCGATGCCTGAAAAAGCAGGCTCAGCCTGTGGCAGCCACAACCACTAGGAACCACCCATGGCCTCCACGCATTTCGGATTCAAGACCGTCGACGAGCAAGAAAAAGCACAGCGCGTGCGCAGCGTGTTTGATTCCGTCGCACCCAAGTACGACGTGATGAACGACCTCATGTCGGCCGGCTTGCACCGGGTGTGGAAACGCTACACCCTGGGCGTGGCCAACCCGCAGCCGGGTCAGCAGGTTCTGGACATCGCCGGTGGCACCGGCGACCTGTCTCTGGCTTTTGCGGCCAAGGTCGGCCCTACAGGTCGCGTCGTTCACACCGATATCAATGAAGCCATGTTGCGCGAAGGTCGCAACCGACTGCTCGACAAAGGCCTGGTGCTGCCCACCCTGGTGTGCGACGCGGAAAAGCTCCCGTTCGCCACCGGATCGTTCGATTTCGTGTCGGTGGCGTTTGGTTTACGCAACATGACGCACAAGGATCAGGCCCTGGCCGAAATGCTCCGCGTGCTGAAGACAGGGGGCAGGTTGCTGGTGCTGGAGTTTTCCCGGGTGGCCAAACCACTCGAAAAAGCTTATGACTGGTACTCGTTCAATGTGTTGCCCAAGCTGGGACAGCTGGTGGCCAAGGACGAGCACAGCTACCGCTACCTCGCCGAGTCCATCCGCATGCACCCGGGGCAGGAAGAGCTCAGGCAGCTGATGAAGGGGGCTGGGTTCGGGCACGTGGACGTGCACAACCTCAGCGCCGGGGTGGTGGCCCTGCACGTGGGCATCAAGTGTTGATGGGGTGGTCGGTCAAAAAGGGATGAAATTCATGAGCAGTCTGTGGTCGGTCTTGCTGGTGTGTGCTTTGGTGCTGGGGTCTCAGGACGCCTGGGCCAAGCGCGTGGGCGGGGGCTTGTCGGTGGGCAAGCAGTCGACCGCCGTGACGCAGCGCAGCAATGCCATGCCCGCGCCTCAGGCTTCCCCGCAAACGGCACCGACCCCCCAGGCGGGTACCCGCCCGGCTAGTCCTGCTGCTGCGTCCGCGCCTCAGCGCCCCTGGGGAGCGATGGTCGGTGGCCTTGCCGCCGGCTTGGGCCTGGCTTGGCTGGCCTCTTCCCTGGGTTTCAGCGAAGGGCTGGCCCAGATCCTGTTGCTCGCCCTGGTGGGACTGGCGGTCTTTGCCGTGTTGCGCATTTTCATGGCGCGCCGGTCGCCGGCCGCAGCCCGTTCGGGACTGGCCTACCAGAGCGCGAATGCGTCCGGTCATTCGCAGTTCGATCCGGCCACGCCGCGCGGCTACAGCCCGAAGAACGTCGGCAATGACGCCTCGGCCCGACCCTGGGAGTCTGCTTTCGACGACGATGCCGCGGATCCGGTGGCGGGCGCCGCGATGCCGTGGGGCGTTCCGGACGGTTTTGACGCGGACGGCTTCCTGCGCGCCTCCAAGAGCAATTTCGTGAATTTGCAGGACGCTTGGGACCGCGCCGACATACCCAGCCTGCGTGCCATGATGACCGACGGCATGCTGGAGCAGATCAAGAGCCAGCTCGTCGAACGCGAGCAGCACACCGGTGGCCAGCCCAACAAGACCGAGGTGGTAATGCTGGAGGCGCGGCTGCTCGGCATCGAGGAATTCAGCGACAGCTACATGGCCAGCGTCGAGTTTTCCGGCTTGGTGCGCGAAGACGTCTCGGCCGGTCCCAATCCGTTCCGCGAAGTCTGGAACATCACCCGACCCAAGGGCGGTTCGGGTGGCTGGCTGGTGGCCGGGGTGCAAGCCCTTCAATAAGGCCCTGCGGGTCAGATCCTCGGCTCTGATACCAACTGACCACACGTGCGGGTCCGCCGCGCGTTATCCGTCAAAATCGGGGTCATGAAAAATGCACCCCCTGTTTTTTCGTCCGGCGCCGACGGCGGCAGCCGTTCCCCTCTAGGTTTCCTGCAGACCCTGCTGGGCAGCATCCACCCGCCCGAGTGGGTGGTCGATGAGTTGCAGAACCGTGTGGTGCTGTTCCTCAACCATGTGCTGATGCAGGAGCCGCAAGCGCAGGAGCGCCTGAAGCGCCAGCAGGGCAAACCGGTGAAGGTGCAATGGGGCGATGTGCACCTGACGCTGTCTGCAACCGCTGCAGGGCTGCTGGAGCGCCCTGCAGGCGCAGTCCCGCCCGAACTCACCGTGACGCTGACGCAAACCTCGCCCTTGGCGCTGGCGCAAAGCGTGCTTGCCGGTGAAAAGCCGGGGGTGGACATCCAGGGCGATGTGCAGCTGGCCGCCGAGGTGGCTTGGCTGGTGGACAACGTGCGTTGGGATGTGGAGGAAGATCTTTCCCGCCTGGTGGGCGACGCCACTGCGCACACGCTCGGCCGCTTTGCACGCACAGCCGCCCAAGCTGTGAAGGCTTTTGCGGCGCGCCTGCCAGAAGGTTTCCCGCCGCGCCCTCCGTTCGCAGCGGCCGCGAGCAAGACGACCGAAGCGGCCGCACCTGCGCCGGGCATGGACAACCCGGGCAGCGGCGGTACCGCATGACGCGACTGTTTCGCGGCGTCTTTATCGTCTGGGTGGTGCTGCGTTACGGGCTGGACGAGCTGGTGCTCTCCAGTTTCCGGCATCCGTTGCTGCGTCTGCTCACGCGCATCGTCTCCGTTGGTCGCAACCTGAACGCGCCGCGCGGTGAGCGCCTGCGCGAGGCCCTGGAGCGGCTGGGGCCGATCTTCGTGAAGTTCGGTCAGGTGCTCTCCACCCGGCGCGACCTGCTGCCGCCGGACATCGCTGACGAACTCGCCCGCCTGCAGGACCGCGTGCCACCGTTTCCCAGCGCGGTGGCGGTCGCCACCATCGAGCGTGCGTTCGGCAAGCCGCTGGACGCGGTGTTCACCCACTTCGAACAGGTGCCGGTGGCCAGTGCGTCGATCGCCCAGGTGCACTTTGCGACGCTGCGAGACGGCCGCCACGGCGGGCGCGAAGTGGCGGTCAAGGTGTTGCGACCCAACATGGGGCCGGTGATCGACAAGGACATCAGCCTCATGCGCATGATGGCCGGCTGGGTGGAAAAGCTGTCGGCCGACGGCAAGCGCCTGAAGCCGCGCGAGGTGGTGGCCGAATTCGACAAATACCTGCACGACGAGCTGGATCTGCTGCGCGAAGCCTCCAACGCCGCCCAACTGCGCCGCAACATGCAGGGCCTCGATCTGGTGCTGATCCCCGAAATGCTGTGGGACTACTGCCATACCGAGGTGATGGTGATGGAGCGCATGCACGGTCTGCCCATCAACCAGGTGGCCGAGCTGCGCCGCCGCGGGGTGGACATCCCCAAGCTGGCGCGCGACGGCGTCACCATCTTCTTCACCCAGGTGTTTCGTGATGGCTTCTTCCACGCCGACATGCACCCGGGCAACATCCAGGTCAGTCTGGCGCCGGCCACCTTCGGGCGCTACATCTCGCTCGACTTCGGCATCGTCGGCACGCTGACCGAGTTCGACAAGGAATACCTGGCGCAGAACTTCACCGCGTTTTTCCGCCGCGACTACAAGCGCGTGGCCGAGTTGCACATCGAGAGCGGCTGGGTGCCGCCCGAGACCCGGGTTGACGAACTGGAATCGGCGATCCGCGCGGTGTGCGAGCCGTATTTCGACCGCCCGCTCAAGGAAATTTCGCTCGGCATGGTGCTGATGCGCCTGTTCCAGACCTCGCGCCGCTTTCAGGTGGAGATCCAGCCGCAGCTGGTGCTGCTGCAGAAAACCCTGCTCAATATCGAGGGTCTGGGCCGCGACCTGGACCCGGAGCTGGACCTCTGGAACACCGCCAAGCCCTTCCTGGAGAAGTGGATGCTGGAACAGGTGGGCCCGCAAAAGCTGCTGCAGCAGCTCAAAGCCGAGGCGCCGCAATACGCCAAGCTGCTGCCTGCTCTGCCGCGCCTGGTGCACGATTTCCTCCAGCACAGGCCCCACGAACTGCGGCGCGAGCTGGATTCCTTGCTCCAGGAGCAACGCCGCACCAACCGGTTGCTGCAAGGAATCGTCTGGGGTGGTGTGGGCTTCCTGATCGGCCTCTTGGTCATGCAGGTGCTGATGCGCGTGCGCCTCTGGTAAAGCGCTTTGGGGCCGCCTGCCTTGAAGACGTCGGACGGGTGCCGCTCTTATAATGGCAGGCTTTATTCAACACTCCTGTCGCTGAGCGTATTGCACCGTCCCGGTGCGGCCACACGCGCCTGACAGGGCACCCCACCGTTCACGCCATGCCGATCTATGCCTATAAGTGCGAGTCCTGCGGCCATGCCAAGGACGTTCTGCAGAAAATCGCCGACGCGCCGCTGACCGACTGCCCGGCCTGCGGGGCCCCCACCTTCAGCAAGCAGTTGACCGCTGCCGGTTTCCAGCTAAAGGGCTCGGGCTGGTACGCGACCGACTTCAAGGGTGGCGCCGCTGCCACCCCGGCGGCCACGGCCCCCGCCACCGACGCCAAGCCTGCTGCAACCACCGCACCGGCCCCGGCTGCGACCTCCCCCGCGCCGTCGGGTGGTTGAGCCTGCTGAACAGCCCACCTGGTAACGACTGCCGTGTCTTCTCTTCGCAAGTGGCTGCTTTCCGGCCTGCTGGTCCTGGTTCCCCTGATCATCACCCTGTGGGTGCTGGACTGGGTGGTCACCACGCTGGACCAGACCTTGCGCATCCTGCCCACGGTCTGGCACCCCGACCGACTGCTGGGCATGCACATCCCCGGTCTGGGCGTGATCTTCGCGCTGGTGGTGGTGCTGTCCATCGGGGCGCTGGCCTCCAACATCATCGGCAACAAGCTGGTGCACTGGTGGCACGCGCTGCTGCACCGCATCCCGGTGGTGCGCTCGATCTACTCGGGCGTCAAGCAGGTATCCGACACGCTGTTCTCCGAGAAGGGCAATGCCTTTCGCAAGGCGCTGCTGGTGCAGTGGCCGCACGACGGCATGTGGACCATCGCCTTCCTGACCGGCACGCCCCACGGCGATGTGCTCGCGCAGCTGCGAGCCAAACCGGGTTCGGCCAGCGACGAAGCCTTCCACAGTGTGTATGTGCCGACCACCCCCAACCCCACGGGCGGCTACTTCGTCATGGTGCGCCAGCGCGACTGCGTGGAGCTGCAAATGTCGGTGGACGAAGCGCTGACCTACATCGTGTCCATGGGCGTCATCGTGCCCGGCGGCCCGAAGAACCCCAACCTCAAGGCGGCCGCGGCCGCCCCTGCCCAACCCTGATGAATCGCGGCCGCCCAGAGCGGCCCCACTGCTGAAAGAAGAATCGACATGGCCATGCGCTCCCACTATTGCGGTCTGGTGACCGAAGCCCTGCTGGGCCAGACTGTGCAACTCTGCGGCTGGGTCAACCGCCGTCGCGACCACGGTGGCGTGATCTTCATCGACCTGCGCGACCGCGAAGGTTATGTGCAGGTGGTTTGCGACCCCGACCGCGCCGACATGTTCAAGACCGCCGAAGGCGTGCGCAACGAGTTCTGCGTGCAGGTCACCGGTCTGGTGCGTGCCCGTCCGAGCGGCACCACCAACGACAAGCTGAAGAGCGGCCAGATCGAAATCCTGTGCCACGAACTCAAGGTGCTCAACGCCTCGGTCACGCCGCCGTTCCAGCTGGACGACGACAACCTGAGCGAGACCACGCGCCTCACGCACCGCGTGCTCGACCTGCGCCGTCCCTACATGCAGAACAACCTGATGTTGCGCTACCGCGTGGCGATGGAAGTGCGCAAGTTTCTCGATGCCAACGGCTTCATCGACATCGAAACCCCGATGCTCACGAAGAGCACGCCCGAAGGCGCGCGCGACTATCTCGTGCCCAGCCGCGTGCACGATGGCCACTTCTTCGCGCTGCCGCAGTCACCCCAGCTGTTCAAGCAACTGTTGATGGTGGCTGGCTTCGACCGTTACTACCAGATACCGCCAGCCCGAGTTCACGCAGATCGATATCGAGACCTCGTTCCTGACCGAGGAAGACATCCGCGACATGTTCCAGGGCATGATCAAGACGGTGTTCCAGAACACGCTGAACGTGGACCTGGGCGAGTTCCCGGTCATGGCCTACAGCGAAGCCATGCACCGCTTCGGCTCTGACAAGCCCGACCTGCGTGTCAAGCTCGAATTCACCGAGCTCACCGACGTGATGGCCGACGTGGACTTCAAGGTCTTCAGCGCGCCGGCGCAGATGAAGGGTGGCCGTGTGGTTGCGCTGTGCGTGCGCGGCGGCGCCGAGATGCCGCGCAGCGAGATCGACGCCTACACCGAGTTCGTCAAGATTTACGGTGCCAAGGGACTGGCCTGGATCAAGGTCAACGAACTCGCCAAGGGCAAGGATGGCCTGCAGTCGCCCATCGTCAAGAACCTGCACGACAAGGCGATTGCCGAAATCCTCCAGCGCACCGGCGCGCAGGACGGCGACATCATCTTCTTCGGTGCCGACAAGGAAAAGATCGTCAACGACGCCATCGGTGCGCTGCGCCTGAGAATCGGCCACAGTGCGCTGGGCAAGAAGAACGGTCTGTTCGAAGACCGCTGGGCCCCGATGTGGGTGGTGGACTTCCCGATGTTCGAGCACGACGAAGAAGCCGATCGCTGGACCGCCGTGCACCACCCCTTCACCGCGCCGAAAGACGGCCACGAGGACTGGATGGTCACCGCGCCCGAGAAGTGCATCGCCAAGGGTTACGACATGGTGCTCAACGGCTGGGAGATCGGTGGCGGCTCGGTCCGCATCCACACCGCCGCGGTGCAGCAGAAAGTGTTCGACGCGCTCAAGATCACGCCCGAAGAAGCGCAGGTCAAGTTCGGCTTCTTGCTCGACGCGCTGCAGTACGGCGCGCCGCCGCACGGTGGCCTGGCCTTCGGCTTGGACCGCATCGTCACGCTGATGACGCGTGCCGAGTCCATCCGCGACGTGATCGCCTTCCCCAAGACCCAGCGAGCCCAGTGTCTGCTTACGCAGGCGCCGTCGCTGGTGGACGAAAAGCAGCTGCGCGAACTACACATCCGCCTGCGCAACGTGGACCTGGCCAAGCCGGCCTGAGTGTGCCAGCCAATGACGAGCGCGCGGTCCCGGCGCTGGTTGGCCAGGGAACTATCGCACCATGAGCGAGGTCTGTTGGTGGTTTTGTGAGAGACGCTTTGATAACCGACAACCAGGAGAAATGCCATGAACGATGCCGCCAGCGATACCCAGGTCAGCAAGGAAAAACTGGTGCGTGACTTGCAGCGCGTGATTGCGGACGCCGAGGAGCTGCTGCACGCCACGGCAGGTCAGACCGAAGGCAAGTTGGTGGAGATGCGCGAACGCATTCGCGGCAATCTCATGGACGCCCGGCACAAGCTGGGCGACCTGGAAGACAAGGTCAAGGTCAAAACCAAAGAAGTGGCGCGTGCCACAGACGACTACGTGCACGAGCACCCCTGGCCTGCCATTGGCGCTGCGGTGGGCGTGGGCCTGGTGATCGGGCTGCTGATCGGTCGCCGCTGATCGGCATGGACAGGCCACCGCCCACCCGCCTGAGCGCTTCGCTCAAGGGCCTTGCCGGCACGGTGTTGACACTTTTGCAGGTGCGCCTGGAGCTGCTGGGTGTCGAAGCGCAGGAAGAGGTGGTTCGCGTGGTCGGTCTGTTGCTGTGGGGTATGGCAGCGGCGCTCCTGCTCGCCATGGGCCTGGGCTTTTTGGCCATCTTCATCACGGTGGCGTTGTGGGACACGCAGCGCCTGTTGGCGCTGTCGGTGTTCGCCACGCTTTTTCTCACCCTGGGTGGCATCGCCACCTGGATGGCCTGGCAGCGTGCTCGCCGCGGCTCTACGCTGTTCGCCAGCAGCCTGGCCGAGTTGCGGCAGGACCGCGAGCAGCTGCGCTCTTGAGTCCATGGCTCGATCCCGGCAAGCGCTCGCGCAGCGACGGCAAGCCCTGATGCTGCGCTCCCAGCTGCTGCGCGACCAGTTGGACACCGACTTGCGCGCGCTCGCGCCAGCGTTCACCTGGGCCGACCGTGCACAGGATGCGTGGGGCTGGGTGCAATCCCGTCCCACCGCGGTGCTCTTGCCGGTGCTGACGGTTTGCGTGGTCTGGGTGGTCCGAAAGCCGAAGCGGCTGTTTCGCCTGAGCTGGGGCGCCTGGTCGGCCTGGCGTCTGTGGCAGCGAGCGGCCCGGCGATGGCTGTGAGGCTTTCTTGACCGAAGTGCGCCCGTTCAAGATCCCCCGATCCGTGCTGGTGGTGATCCACACCCCGGCGCTGGAGGTGCTGCTTATCGAGCGCGCCGATGCCGCGGGTTTCTGGCAGTCGGTGACCGGGTCGCTCGATCAGGAAGACGAACCGTTTGCCGCGGCAGCTGCGCGCGAAGTGGCTGAAGAAACCGGACTGGATGCCCAGTCTTCTGGTCATGCCCTGACCGACTGGGGCCTGGAGAACGTGTACGAGATTTACCCGCAGTGGCGGCACCGCTATGCGCCGGGGGTGGTGCAGAACACCGAGCGGGTGTTCGGTCTGTGCATCCCGGTGGCCATTCACGTGCAGCTCAACCCGCGCGAACACAGCGCGCAGGTCTGGCTGCCCTGGCCCGAAGCCATGGACCGCTGTTTTTCGTCGTCCAATGCCGAGGCCATCTCCTGGTTGCCGCGCCTGGGCCGCTGTGCCTGAATCCACTGGTGGCATGATTTGCCCATGAGCATTGTTCGCGTCGCCACCTACAACATCCACAAAGGCGTGCAGGGCCTGGGGCCCGCGCGTCGGCTGGAGATCCACAACCTCGGGCATGCGGTGGAGCAGTTCGATGCCGACATCGTCTGCCTGCAAGAGGTGCGCCGGCACAACCGCCAGCTGGAGAAACACTTCACCCGCTGGCCCGATCTGGACCAGGCCGGCTACCTGTCGCCCGAGGGCTACGAGTCGGTCTACCGCACGAACGCGATCACCCGTCACGGTGAACACGGCAACGCGCTGCTCTCGCGCTGGCCGGTGCTGGGCACCGGGCACGCGGACGTGTCGGACCACCGCTTCGAACAGCGTGGCTTGTTGCATGCAGAGCTGCTGGTCGATGGCGTGGCGGTCCATGTGGTCGTGGTGCACCTGGGCCTGATTCACGCCAGCCGATCGCGCCAGGTGCAGCGCCTGGGCGAGTACATCCAGCGCGAGCTGCCCGCGGACGCACCGCTGATCGTGGCCGGTGATTTCAACGACTGGGGCGCGCAGCTGCTGAAGCCCATGGCCGACCTGGACCTGCGCACCTTCGACGGTATCCGCCTGCCGACCTATCCGTCGCGCCTGCCGCTGCTGCACCTGGACCGTATCTTTGTGCGGGGCTTGAGGCCGGTGTCGGCCCACGTGCCGCACGGGCGTGCCTGGGCACGCATGTCCGACCACCTGCCCTTGATTGCCGAGCTGGAGCTGTGAACGCCGCTGGCCGCGCCGAACCCGCAGGGGCGCCACGCCCCGGTGCCGGCGGCATGCGCAGCGGCCACCAGCTGCTGTTGCTCCAAGGCGGGCAGGACCTGTTCCCCGCCCTCGTGGAGGCGATGGACGCGGCGCGCTCGGTGGTCCACCTCGAAACCTATATCTTCGAGTTCGCCGGCTCGGCGCTGAGCGTGGCCCATGCGCTGGAGCGCGCGGCGCAGCGTGGGGTGCACGTGCGCCTGGTGGTGGATGGCGTGGGCACGCCGCGCGTGCCGGCTGATTGGCGGCGGCGTTTTGACGAGGCCGGCGTGCATTGGCGGGTGTATGCCCCGCTGGGTCGCCTGGGTCTGCTGATCCCCAGCCGCTGGCGTCGGCTGCACCGCAAGCTTTGCGTGGTCGACGGAACCATTGGTTTTTGCGGCGGTATCAACATCATCGACGACCAGGACGATGTCTCACTGGGTCGTCTGACCGCGCCCCGGCTGGACTTTTCTTTGCGGGTGGCCGGGCCGCTGGTGGCGGAGATGGTCGACACCATGGAGCAGCTGTGGTGGCGCTTGCAGGCGGTGCGCAGCGCGCGCCAGCGCGAATTCAAGGCCGCCTGGGATGCCTTGCGAGAGATCAGTCCGGTCGGGGACTTCTCGCGCGTGCTGGGCAAAATCGAAGATCGCACCGGGCTGCGGGGCTGGAATGGCCGCATCAACAGCGATGCGGAGACCGACCTGCGCGAGCCGCAGACCGATGGTCCGATGGGTGTGGACGGTGCGCGAGCCGCGCTGCTGCTGCGCGACAACGTGAGCCACCGGCACGACATCGAGCGTGCCTACCTCAAGGCGATTGGCGAAGCGCGCCACGACGTGGTGATCGCCAATGCGTACTTCGTGCCCGGGCGCAAGCTGCGTCGCGCGCTCATCGTGGCGGTGCAACGCGGGGTGCGGGTGCGGCTGCTGTCGCAGGGCCGGTACGAGAATTTCATGCAGTACCACGCGGCGCGCCCGGTCTACCAGCACCTGCTGGACGCGGGCGTTGAGATCCACGAGTACGCGCCCAGCGCGCTGCATGCCAAGGTGGCGGTGATTGACCGGCGCTGGGCCACCGTGGGGTCGACCAACCTGGACCCGCTTTCGCTGTTGCTGGCCCGTGAGGCCAATGTGATGACCACCGACCGGCGTTTTGCCGCCCTGCTGCACGAACGGCTGGATACGCTGCTGGCCCATGAGTGCGAGTCGCTGGATGCCACGACGCTGGGTCGGCGCTCCTGGGGCCAACGGGTGCTGGACGGTGTGGCGTTCGGTGTGATGCGGGCCTTGTTGTTCATCACGGGTCACCGCTATTGAAAGATGCTCCCCGAAACCGGCAAAACCCCAGTGGATCGCCTGGTATTCATCGCTTTTCAGGCCGGTGTTAGCATGACCCATGCTCATGAAAACAGATTCCGACATGACCTCCACCGCCTCTTCCAGCGACGATCAGGGCGTGCCCGTCTCGGTGAAAATCCGCGAGCGTATCCAGGCGGCGCGCCAGCGGTTTCACTCCAACGACAACATCGCCGAATTCATCCACCCGGGTGAACTGGAGTTGCTGCTTGACGAAGTGGCCGACAAGATGAAGGGGGTGCTCGACAGCATGGTGATCGACCTGGAGCACGATCACAACACCGGCGACACCGCACGCCGGGTGGCCAAGATGTACATCAAGGAGGTGTTCAACGGCCGCTACGTGAAGGGTCCGGCCGTCACCGAATTCCCCAATGCCGAGCACCTCAACGAGTTGATGATCGTCGGCCCGATCACCGTGCGCAGTGCCTGCAGCCACCACTTCTGCCCTGTCATTGGCAAGATCTGGATCGGCGTCATGCCCAACGAACACACCAACGTGATCGGCCTGTCCAAGTACGCGCGCCTGGCCGAGTGGATCATGGGCCGCCCGCAGATTCAGGAGGAGGCGGTGGTGCAGCTGGCCGACCTGATCCAGGAAAAGACACAACCCGATGGTCTGGCCATCGTCATGGAGGCCAGTCACTATTGCATGGCCTGGCGCGGCGTGAAGGACATGGACAGCAAGATGATCAACTCGGTCATGCGTGGTGTGTTCCTGAAAGACCCGAACCTGCGTCGCGAATTCCTCTCCCTCATCCCCCGCCAATCCTGAGAAACCCACCACCATGCTGGTACGTCTGCTGTATGTGAGCCGCGCGATCGACAAGGACTGCGCCAAGGCCATTGAATCCATCCTGGAGACCTCGCGCTCGCACAACATGGGCAACGGCATCACCGGCGTGCTGTGTTACGGCGGCGGTGTGTTCCTGCAGGCCATCGAAGGTGGTCGCAACGCCGTCAATACGCTGTACAACCACATCGCGGCCGACAACCGCCACACCGACGTGGTGCTGCTGCACTACGAAGAGATCACGGAACGCCGCTTTGGCGGGTGGACCATGGGGCAGGTCAACCTCTCCAAGCTCAACACGTCCATCGTGCTCAAGTATTCCGAGCGGCCCGAGTTCGACCCCTACGGCGTTTCGGGCAAGGTCTCGTTGGCTTTGCTCGAGGAATTGATGGCCACGGCCGCCATCATCGGCCGCGCCTGAAGATGTTGCTTCCGAGCTGCGCCGCTGCGCGGGTCGCAGACCCGGTATCGGTGGAGTACCCGGTGCATCGCGTGTCTTGGGGCGGTGTTGATGCGGGTTGGTCCGACGGAACCACGCGCTTTCTGTGACCACGCTGCTGGGCTGCGACTTCAGCAGTGCGCCCTCGCGCCGCAAACCGATCGTCCTGAGCGTGGGGCGCGTCGACCGCGGACGGGTGGTGCTGGACGGGATGGAGACATTTGAATCCCTGGACGCCTGGGGCGAACGGTTGCTGGCGCCGGGCCCCTGGGTGGGTGGGTTCGACCTGCCCTTTGGCCTGCCGCGCGAGCTGGTCACCACGCTGGGCTGGCCCACCGACTGGCAAGCCTGCATGCAGCATTACGCCGGTTTGAGCCGGGCCGACATCCGCGCAGCTTTTGCCGCGTTTTGCGATGCCCGCCCGGTGGGCGGCAAGTTTGCTCACCGCGCCACCGACGGACCGGCGGGTTCCAGTCCCAGCATGAAATGGGTCAATCCGCCTGTGGCGTTCATGTTGCACGCCGGTGTACCGCGTCTGATCGCCGCCGGCGTCTCGATGCCTGGTCTTCACGCGGGTGACCCGGTGCGCGTGGCGCTGGAGGCCTACCCCGGCCTGATCGCCCGCAGCGTGTCCGGCGGTGTCAGCTACAAGAGCGACGACAAAGCCCGGCAGACACCCGAGCGCCTGATCACCCGCAAAGCCATGATCCATGCGCTCGAAGCCGGTCAGGCGCCGTTGTTGCAGTCTGCCGGGCTGCGCCTGAAGCTCACGCATGCCCAGCGCGATGCTCTGGCCGACGACGCCAGCGGGGATCGCCTCGACGCCGTGCTCTGTCTGCTGCAGGCCGCCTGGGCATTGCACCAGCATGAGATGCGCCGTCCACGGTATGGGCTTCCCGAATGCGACCCCCTGGAAGGCTGGATCGTCGGTGCCTGAGGGAAAACCCGTGATGAACAGTCGAGGAACTCTTTAGGGCTTTTCACGAACAGCCGGTTCGTCGTAAGCTGCGCGGGAGTTGCTGGAGGAGCCAATGACGCCAAGCGTGCAGTCCGATGTTCATTTGCGCACTGAAGCGCCCGCAGACGTGCTGGCGATCAGCGGCGTGACCGAGGCCGCTTTTCGCGAACAGCCGCACAGCCGTCAGACCGAAGTGCAGATCATCGATGCATTGCGCCGTGCCGGTGCCCTGAGCCTGTCTCTGGTGGCGCATCTCAATGGCGAGGTGGTGGGGCATGTGGCTTTCTCGCCGGTCACGATCACCGGAGGTGCTCCAGGCTGGTACGGGCTGGGTCCCTTGTCTGTGGCGCCAATGGTCCAGGGCACCGGCATCGGAACGGCGCTGGTGTGGCACGGCCTGCGCACCATGCGGCAGCAAGGCGCAGCCGGCTGCGTGGTGCTGGGCGAGCCGGCCTACTACGGGCGCTTCGGTTTTCGGTCCACCCCGGCGCTGCGCCTGGAAGGCGCGGCGCGCGGATGCTTTCTGGTGCGGCCTTTCGAGCGGCTGATCCCGCTGGGCACGCTGCGGTTCCACGAGGCTTTTGACCTGGTGGAACCCAGCGACTGGACTTTCCCCTGACCTGTGTCAAGGTGACGCGGTGTCATTGCCTGAATACTGCGCGGCTGTTCCTCTCAGCGCAGTGAGTTCCTCGTGTCATCTTCCTTGGCCAGTCCAGTTGCCGCCGAATCACCGCAACGTCACCGGCCGCACGAGGATGTGCAAGCCCTGCTCGCTGGCACGCTCTTCGTGGCACTGGGTGTGGTGATGTTCCGCCATGCCGGCTTGCTGACTGGCGGGACGGCCGGGCTCGCCTTCTTGCTGCATTACGCCACCGGCTGGAATTTCAGCCTGGTCTTTTTTCTGATCAACCTGCCTTTCTACGGACTGGCGTTGCAGCGCATGGGGTGGGTGTTCACGCTCAAGACCTTCGCTGCCGTGTCGTTGCTTGCCCTGCTGGCGCAATGGGTACCGCACTGGATCACGTTCGGCGAACTTTCCACCGGTTTTGCGGCAGTGGCCGGCGGTTTGCTCATGGGTGCCGGCATGCTGATGCTGTTTCGCCATCGCGCGAGCCTGGGGGGCTTCAACGTGCTGGTCCTGTGGCTGCAAGAACGCCACGGCTGGCGGGCGGGCCGGGTGCAGATGGCGTTCGATTGCGCGATCGTGCTTGCCGCGCTGGCGGTGGTGGACTCGGGACAGATCGCCTGGTCGGTCGTGGGGGCGGTGGTGCTGAACATGACGCTGGCCGTCAACCACAGGCCCGGACGCTACATGGCGGTCTAGAGATGCCCCCCCTGCGCCGCTTCGTTTCTTTCTCCCGCAGGAGGGACGCAACCTGTGGCCCCGCGGAGCCGGTTCCGCGGGGGCCCTGGCAGCTCTGGCCCTTGCTCTGCGCGTTCGTTTGTTTTCCTGCGCTTGCAGAGGCATCGGATACATCGCGCTCAGCCCAAGTCTACGAGGCGCGTGTCACGCGCGTTTTCGATGGGGACACGCTGTGGGTGAAACCGATCGCCGGCGGCCGCTTCCGGAAGTTGCGGCTGGACGGCCTGGACGCCCCCGAAATCTGCCAGGAGGGCGGCATCGCCTCACGCGATGCGCTGGCAGCGCGCGTTCTGGGTCAGGTGGTGACGGTGCACGAACGCAGCCGAGACGACTATGGGCGCGCCTTGGTGCATCTGCAACACGAGTCCGCCGATGTGGGGGCCCTGCTCGTGCTGCAGGGTCATGCCTGGGCGTACCGCTGGCGCCACAGCGAAGGGATCTATGCAGATCAGGAAGCCCAAGCGCGCTCCCAGCGCAGGGGCTTGTTTTCAAGGGCCGATGCCGAAGTGCCCAGGGTCTTTCGCAAGCGGCACGGACCTTGCCCACTGCCAGCGCGCCAGGGGCGGTGAAGGATCATCAGCCGTGCGGCTGGCCACACACCGCACACTGCGGGTTCCGGGGCAGGGTGATGGCGTTGAATGCCATGTCGCGTCCGTCGATCATCAGCAGCTGCCCCGCGAGGCGTGAACCCAGTCCACTGAGTATCTTGAGCGCCTCGGCCGCCTGCATGGTGCCCACGATGCCCACCAGGGGCGCGAACACGCCCATGGTGGCGCAGCGGGTTTCTTCCACACCGCTGTTCTCAGGGAACACGCAAGCGTAGCAAGGCTTGTCGGTCGAGCGGGTGTCAAACACGCTGAGCTGGCCGTCCATGCGGATCGCCGCGCCAGACACCAGGGGCTTGCCGTGCCGCACGCAGGCGCGGTTGATCGCATGGCGGGTGTGGAAGTTGTCGGTGCAGTCGATCACCACATCGGCGGTGGGCACCAGCGCATCCAGCAGCGCCGCATCGGCGCGCTGCACCACGGCGGTCACCTGCGGATCGGGGTTGATGGCGGCAATGGCGCTGCGCGCCGACGTGGCCTTGGGCTGCCCCACGCGATCCAGGGTGTGGGCGATCTGGCGCTGCAGGTTGGTCTGGTCCACCACGTCGTGATCCACCACGGTGATGCGGCCCACGCCCGCGCTCCCGAGGTACAGGGCCACCGGTGAACCCAGGCCCCCGGCGCCGATCACGAGCGCGTGGGAGGCGAGCAAAGACTCCTGGCCCTCGACGCCCAGCTCGTTCAGCAGAATGTGGCGCGAATAGCGCAGGAGTTGGCTGTCGTCCAAGGTCACGCTGGAAAAACTCAGTTTTCCTTCTTCTCTTCGGTGCGCACGGTCTGGGTCTTGCTCACCAAGACCGGCCTGCCCTTGAGCTGGTTGAGCGCCTGTTGCAGCTGGAAGTCCTTCTCACTGCCGAATTCGGGTACCAGACGCTGGCCGGGGTTCTTCTTGGCTTCGTCCTCGAGCTTCCTGCGTGCCTGTTCGCGCTCCTGATCCCGGGCCTGTTCGGCGGCACGCTCGGCGTCGGTCATGCCTCCGTTGCCGTTGGTCTTGCCGTCTTTGCCGTTGCTCAGGTGCTTGGTCAGGTCGGCTTCGCGGGTGCGCAGGGCCGCAAAGAGATTGCCTTCCGGGGTTTCGTCCACCATCACGTCGGGCACGATGCCTTTGGCCTGGATCGAATTCCCGCTCGGCGTGTAGTAGCGCGCGGTGGTGAGCTTGATGCCGGTGTCCGGGCCCAGCGGGCGCACGGTCTGCACCGAGCCTTTGCCGAAGGTCTGGCTGCCCAGCAGGGTGGCGCGCTTGTGGTCTTGCAGTGCGCCGGCCACGATCTCGCTGGCCGAGGCCGACCCTTCGTTGACCAGCACCACCAAGGGCACTTTTTTCAGCGCGCCCCTGGTCATGTCGGTCAGCCGCTTGATCGGATCTGTGCCGCCGCGGCGCAGGTAATGTTGTGGGGCGGTGGTGTAGGTGAACTTGCTGTCGGCCAGCTGGCCGTTGGTGGAGACCACGGTCACGTTCTCGGGCAGAAAGGCCGCCGAGAGCGCCACGGCGGCGTCCAGCAGGCCACCCGGGTCGTTGCGCAGGTCCAGCACCAGTCCCTTGAGGTTCGGGTCGGCTTTGTAAAGTTCTTCGACCTTGCGCGAGAAGTCTTCAACGGTGCGGTCCTGGAACTGCGACACGCGCACCCACCCATAGCCCGGCTCGATCATCTTGGCCTTGACGCTCTGGGTCTTGATTTCCTCCCGCGTGATGGTGACCGGGAAGCTGCGGTTCTCGTCCTTGCGGAAGATCGTCAGAAGCACCTTGGTGCGCGGCTCACCCCGCATGAGCTTGACCGCCTCGTTGATCGTCAGGCCCTTGACGGCCGTGTCATCGATCTTGGTGATCAGGTCGTTGGTCTTGAGACCGGCGCGGAAGGCCGGTGAGTCTTCGATGGGAGAAACCACCTTGACCAGGCCGTCTTCCATGGTGATTTCGATGCCCACACCCACGAAGCGACCACTGGTGCCCTCGCGGAATTCCTTGAAGGACTTTTTGTCAAAGTACTGGGAGTGAGGGTCGAGGCTGGCGACCATGCCCGAAATGGCTTCGGATATGAGCTTTTTCTCGTCGACCGGTTCGACATAGTCCGTCTTGACCATGCCGAACACGGCAGCAAGCTGCTGCAGCTCTTCCAGGGGCAAGGGCGCCAGCGTGCCGCGTGCCACGGCCTGGAACTGCACCGTGGTCAGTGCCCCGGCCACCGCACCGATGGCCACCCAACCGGCAATTTTCATCTTCTGACCCATCTGGTTCCCCAATTCAACGGCCCTGAGAGGGCCTTTCCGCACTGCTGGCGGACCAATATACCCCTTTGGAGGGGATTGCTGCGGTTCGGTTCCAGGAAGTGTGACGGAGAGTCAGGCCTTGCCCTGGTTGGCCACGGCGGCGGCGGCCCGGGCGGCGGCTTCGGCGTCACCCAGGTAGTAAGACCGGATCGGCCGAAGGTGGGCGTCCAGTTCATAGACCAGCGGAATGCCGTTGGGAATGTTCAGGTTCACGATGTCGGCGTCCGAAATGCCGTCGAGGTACTTGACCATGGCGCGGATGCTGTTGCCGTGAGCGGCAATCACCACGCGCTGCCCGCTCTGGATCGAGGGGGCCAGCACCTCGTTCCAGAACGGCATGACACGGGCCACGGTGTCCTTCAGGCATTCGGTCAGCGGCACCTGCCCGGGCTGGAGGCTGGCGTAGCGGCGGTCGCCACGCTCGCTGCGCGGGTCGCTGGCCTCCAGCGCAGGCGGCGGGGTGTCGTAGCTGCGGCGCCAGACCAGCACCTGCGCATCACCGTACTGTTTGGCCATGTCGGCCTTGTTCAGGCCCTGCAGGCCGCCGTAGTGTCGCTCGTTCAGGCGCCAGTCCTTGACCACCGGCAGCCAGGCACGGTCCATCTCGTCCAGGCAGTAGTTCAGCGTGTGGATGGCGCGCTTGAGCACCGAGGTGTAGGCGATGTCGAACTCGTAGCCTTCGGACTTGAGCAGTTTGCCGGCCGACATGGCCTGCGAGACGCCGGTGGGCGTGAGCTCGACGTCGGTCCAGCCGGTGAAGCGGTTTTCGAGGTTCCAGGTGGATTCGCCGTGGCGGATCAGGACGAGTTTGTGCATGGGAATGAAGGTACGTTGGATGCGGAAGCCCGGGTTTTCGAACAGCGGCCCAGACCTTTGCCAGCGCCAGCCAGCCATGCATTCTAAAATCCCGTGATTAACTGAAAGGCTTTCCCTGTGAGTTTCTTTATCGAAAACTGGACCCTCTTCGCGGTGGCGATCGCGTCGGGCGGCATGCTGCTCTGGCCCGCCCTGACCGGCAGCGCTGGCGCCGGCTCGCTCAATGCCAACCAGGCTGTGCAACTGATCAACCGCGAAAAAGCCATGGTGGTGGATGTGTGCAGCGCCGACGAGTTCGCGTCCGGCCACGTGATGGGCGCGAAAAATGTGCCGCTGGGTGAACTGGAAACCAGGCTGCCCGGGCTGGTGAAGAACAAGGCCACGCCGGTGATCCTGGTCTGCGCCTCGGGCATGCGTTCGCGCCGCGCGGTCGCCATCGCGAAGAAGCTGGGTTACGAAAACAGCCACTCCCTCACCGGTGGCATGGGCGCCTGGCGCTCCGCCAGCCTGCCGGTGGAGAAATAGTCGCCCCCCCTGCGCCGCTTCACGCCTTCCCCCCAGGGGGACCACGCCCTTGGACCGGCGCAGCCGGATCTTCGGCGTGTGCTGGTTCTCGGTCACGCGCTGCGGTGAAGTTTCTTGTTTGTGTGAGGAGATTTGAATTGGCCCACGTGAGAATTTATTCCAGCGACTACTGTCCCTATTGCTCCCGCGCCAAAGCCTTGCTGCAGGCCCGCGGTGTGACCGACTACGAGGAAATCGTGGTCGACGGCAAGCCCGACGTGCGGGCCCAGATGGCCCGTCTGGCTGGACGCACCAGCGTGCCGCAGATCTTCATTGGCGACCAGCATGTGGGCGGGTGTGACGACCTGCACGCGCTGGACCGCAACGGTGGATTGGTGCCCCTGCTGCAGGCCTGATCTGCATGAACCGGTGGGGGCGAGTGTCCGCTCCGTGCTGAGATAATCCCCCCAGAGCCCGCTGCGGGAACGGTTTCCCGAGCGGGTTTAGTTTTGCAAGAACCCTTTTGAAAGCAAGTCATGGCCGATCAAGACCCCATCTTCCAAATCCAGCGCATTTACCTGAAGGAAGCTTCGCTGGAGCAACCCAATTCGCCAGGCATCCTGCTGGAGCAGGAACAGCCTTCGGTGGACATCCAGCTGGGTGTGGAAGCCAACCCGGCTGCCGACGGCGTGTACGAGGTCAGCGTCACCGCCACCGTGACGACCAAGATCAAGGACAAGACCGTGTTCCTGGTCGAGGCCAAGCAGGCTGGCATTTTTGAAATCCGCAACCTGCCGCAGGAGCAGATGGGTCCGATCATGGGCATCGCCTGCCCGCAGATCGTCTACCCCTACCTGCGTGGCAACGTGGCCGATCTGATCCAGCGCGCCGGCTTCCCGCCTGTGCACCTGGCCGAGATCAACTTCCAGGCCATGTACGAGCAGCAGCAGGCGCAGGCCGCGGGCGAAACCTCGCCCATCGTCACGCAGTAAGCCCAGGGGCGGGTTGCTCGCATGAAGATTGTGGTCCTCGGGGCTGGCGCCTGGGGCACGGCGCTGGCCATCAGCGCCGCCGGCCAGCCTCGCAACCCGCACCGGGTCAGCCTGTGGGCGCGCGATGCGCAGCAGTCCGCCGACATGCGCGCCCGCCTGGAAAACCGGCGCTACCTTCCCGGCATCGAGATGCCCGCTGCACTGGAGCTGGTGGGTGGCGCACTGACCGTGCCGGGTGATGCCGACCTGATCGTGGTGGGAACGCCCATGGCCGCCTTGCGCGGCATGCTGGAACAACTGGCCGACGTGACGGCGCCGGTGGCCTGGTTGTGCAAAGGCTTCGAGGCGCCGCGCAAGGGTTCGGACGTACCAGGCCTGCTCGGCCACGAAATCCGTGCCGAGGTGGCGCCGGATTTGCTGGCCGGCGTTCTCAGCGGTCCCAGCTTTGCGCAGGAAGTGGCGCGCGGCCAGCCCACGGCGCTGGTGGCCGCCAGCGAACACGCCAGCGTGCGTGAGGCTCTGGTGACCGCTTTTCACAGTCCCACGCTGAGGGTGTACGCCAACGAAGACATTGTCGGCGTGGAGGTAGGCGGCGCGGTGAAGAACGTGCTGGCCATCGCCACCGGTCTGTGCGACGGACTGAACCTGGGTTTGAATGCGCGCGCCGCCCTCATCACGCGGGGCCTGGCCGAGATGACGCGCATGGGGCTGGCGCTGGGCGCTCGGGCCGATACCTTCATGGGCCTGTCGGGCCTGGGTGATCTGGTGCTGACCGCCACGGGCGACCTCTCGCGCAACCGCAAGGTGGGCCAGTTGCTGGCGCAAGGGCTCAGTCTGCAGCAAGCGGTGGATTCACTCGGCCATGTGGCCGAAGGCGTTTACAGCGCGCGCACCGTGGTTCAACGGGCACAGCTGCTGGGCGTGGATATGCCCATTTCCGCGGGTGTGGTCGCCTTGCTGGATGGCCGGCTGCAGCCGGCGCAGGCCGTGGCCGCGCTCATGGGACGCGACCCCAAAGACGAGGTCTCTTCAGTGCGTCGCGCCTGAAAAAGCTAGATCTCGAAGTTGTCGATCAGCCGGGTGTTGCCCAGGCGAGCGGCGCCCAGCACGACCATTGACTGCGGCGCCAGCGCATCCGGCGCGCTCGGCGGCTGCAAGTCGGATCGCCGGCGCACCGTCAGGTAATCGGGCTGCCAGCCGCGCAGCGCCAGAGCACGCATCGCCTGTGCCTCCAAGGCATCGCGCTTCTCGGGCAGCGAACCCGCTGCGGCCAGCGCGTCCCGCGCCAGGGCTCGCAGCGCCAGCGACAGTTGCACCGCCTCGGCCCGTTCCGTCTCGCTGAGGTAGCCGTTGCGCGAACTCAATGCCAGTCCATCGGCGGCGCGCTGGGTTTCGCCAGCGATGATCTGGATCGGCATGGCGAACTGCTGCACCATGCGGCGGATCACCATCTGCTGCTGGTAGTCCTTTTTGCCAAACAAGGCGAATCGAGCGCCCTTTGCCTCCGAGAACACACACTGGAACAGCTTCATCACCACCGTGCTGACCCCAATGAAAAAGCCGGGTCGAAAATGTCCTTCCAGGATGTCGGCCAGCTCCGATGGGGGCTGCACTTTGTAGACTTGGGGATCGGGATACAGCTCTTTTTCCGGCGGGGCAAACACGACATCGCAACCCGCCTGCTCCAGCCGCGCGCAGTCCGCCTGCAGGGTGCGCGGATAAGTATCAAAGTCTTCGTGCGGCGCGAATTGCAGGCGGTTGACGAAGATGCTGGAAACGGTCACGTCGCCCAGCGGCTTGCCGGTGCGCACCAGCGCCAGGTGCCCGTCGTGCAAGTTGCCCATGGTGGGCACGAACACCGGGGAGTTGAAGGGCCGCAGCGCCGTGCGAAGGTCTTCGATGGTGTGGACGAGTTGCATGAGGAGCGAAGTGTCTTGTCGAGGGGCGCCGCGGAACCGGCTTGGCCGGGCCGCCAGCGCCGCCCCCTTGAGGGGGTAGCGCCGCAGGCGCTGCGGGGGTGGTCCGTGCCTACCAGGCGTGCACGGTGTCGTCCGGGAAGCTGCCGTTCTTCACGGCGGCCACGTAGGCTTCCATGGCTTCGCGAACGCTGCTCGCGCCGTCCATGAAGTTGTGCACGAACTTCGGGTTCTTGCCGAGGTTGATGCCCAGCATGTCGTGCATCACCAGCACCTGACCCGCCGTGCCCTTGCCGGCGCCGATGCCAATGGTGTGGCAGGTCTTGAGCTCGGTGGTTATCTCGGCCGACAGCAGGGCAGGCACCATCTCCAGCACCAGCATGTTGGCGCCAGCGTCCTGCAACTCGGCGGCATGGCGTTTGAGCGTGAGCGCGGCGGCGTCGCCCCGTCCCTGCACGCGGTAGCCACCCAGTGCGTGCACAGTCTGCGGCGTGAGTCCCAGGTGGGCGCAGACGGGAATGCCTCGCTCCACCAGGAAGCGCACGGTGTCGGCGGTCCAGCCCCCGCCTTCGAGCTTGACCATGTGGGCGCCGGCACGCATCAGAACGGCGGCGCTGCTCAGCGCCTGTTCTTTCGACTCGTGGTAACTGCCAAACGGCAGGTCACCGATCACCCAGGCGGTGGCCTGCACGCGTTGCAGGCCGCGCACCACGCTTTCGGTGTGGTAGCGCATGGTGTCCAGCGTGACGCCGGTGGTGCTTGAGAGGCCCTGGCACACCATGCCCAGCGAATCACCCACCAGGATGCATTCGACGCCAGCGGCGTCGGCCACGGCCGCGAAAGTGGCGTCGTAGGCGGTGAGCATGGTGATCTTTTCGCCGCGCTCGCGCATGTCCTGCAAGCGCGGCAGGCTCACCGGTTTGCGCTGCGGCATGGGCGAGGCCGACGGCAGCGTGCCGTAGGGCGTGCCATTGGGAGGGCTGGCGGGCGTGGCTTGTCTCATGGAGTATCCCCTGTGGCGCGGGCTGCGGATGGGGGGCACTATATTCGATCCCGTTATGCTTGACGCCCATGAAACACCTCTCTGAATTCGACGCCGCTGATCTGGCCGGTCTTGCCCGGGCCGATGTGGCCCGCGCGTTGGCCGAAGACGTCGGCACCGGGGACCTGACCGCTGCCTTGGTGGATGGTGCTCGCGGCGCGCGGGCGCGCATTCTGGCGCGCGAGCCGGCGGTGATTTGTGGCGCACCCTGGGTGGAAGCGGCGGTACTGGCCTGCGATCCGGCGGCTCGACTGACCTGGCTCGTGGCGGAGGGCCAGCGTTGCGTGGCCGACCAGGTGGTGCTGGAGATCGAAGGTAACGCCCAGGCACTGCTGACCGCAGAACGCACGGCACTCAACTTCCTGCAGTTGCTCTCTGCGGTGGCCACCAAGACGGCGGATTTCGTCGATGCCGTCAGAGGCACGCCCGCCGCGATCGTGGACACACGCAAGACCCTGCCAGGGCTGCGCCTGGCCCAGAAATACGCGGTCAAGGCCGGTGGCGGCGTGAACCACCGCATCGGTCTCTACGACGCGGTGCTGATCAAAGAGAACCACATTGCAGCGGCCGGTGGGGTGGCCGCTGTGTTGAAGAAAGTGCAGGACACCGCACCGCAGGCACGGTTCGTCGAGATCGAGGTCGAGACCCTGGATCAGCTGGACGAAGCGTTGGCTTGTGGCGCTACCATGATCCTGCTGGACAATATGGATCCGGCGACCTTGCACGAAGCGGTACGCCGCAATGCCCATCGGGCGGTGCTGGAGATTTCGGGTGGTGTGAACCTGCAGACGGTGCGGACTCTTGCAGAGACCGGGGTTGACCGCATTTCCATAGGAGCCCTGACCAAGGATGTCAGGGCGATCGACTTTTCGATGCGTTTTCAGGCGTCGTGAAACCGTTTCTGTTTTGAGAAGGCATACCAGGCCGCCATGAACATGTCCGAAAGCACCGTCGCAGGCGAGTCCGTCATCGACGTCGAATACGAGCAACCAACCTGCCCGACGCAGCACGCCTGGGCTCGCGTGCCGGTCGAGCCCGGACCCAAGCAACGTGCCGCGTTGCTGGACCGCATCCGCCGTCTTCTAAAGGAGCGCAACGCCGTGATGGTGTCGCACTACTATGTGCACCCCGATCTTCAGGATCTGGCGATCGAGACCGGTGGCCTGGTCAGCGATTCCCTGGAAATGGCCCGTTTTGGCCGTAACCATCCGGCCACCACGCTGGTGGTCTCGGGCGTGCGCTTCATGGGCGAGACCGCCAAGATTCTTTCACCCGAAAAAACGGTGCTGATGCCCGATCTGGACGCGAACTGTTCGCTCGACCTGGGCTGCCCGATCGATGAATTCGGAGCCTTCTGCGACGCCCACCCCGACCGCACCGTGGTGGTGTACGCCAACACCAGCGCTGCGGTGAAGGCACGTTCGGACTGGCTGGTCACCTCCAGTTGCGCGCTGGACATTGTCAAAGCACTCAAGGACAAGGGCCACAAGATTCTCTGGGCGCCCGATCGCCACCTGGGCAACTACATCGAGCGAGAGACCGGGGCCGACATGGTGATGTGGAACGGCTCCTGCATCGTGCACAACGAGTTCAAGGCCTTCGAACTGAAAGCCATGAAGCAGGAACACCCCGCTGCTAAGGTGCTGGTGCACCCTGAAAGCCCGGCCGACGTGATCGCGCTGGCCGACGCTGTGGGCTCCACCTCGGCCATCCTGAAAGCCGCGCGCGAGATGGACGCCACCGAGTTCATCGTCGCCACCGACAACGGCATGATGCATGTGCTGCGCCAGCAGAACCCGGGCAAGGTTTTTCTGGAGGCGCCGACCTCGGGCAACAGTGCCACCTGCAAGAGCTGCGCACACTGCCCGTGGATGGCCATGAACGGCCTGGCCGGTGTGGCCCGTGTGCTGGAAACCGGCCTCAACGAGATCCACGTCGATCCGGCCCTGATTCCCCGCGCCCGCATGCCCATTGATCGCATGCTGGCCTTCACCGCCGCCCACAAGGCCGGTCAGGACGCAGGCGCCCTCGTGCCGAACATCGGCGCAGCCTGACGGGGATTTTCCGGCGAGCGTGCCATTGCGCCAGGATGTGCGGTGGAACCGGCTTCGCCGGGCCACTTGCATCGCCCAGTGAGTGATGACGCGCGCGGCGCGGGGAGAGTCCTTACCGGGTTGGGGGGACCAAGATCGTTGGTCGGGCTTCGGGCAGCAGGTCCGGGCAGTCGCGGTTGTAGTGCAGGCCACGGCTTTCCTGCCGAAGCAGTGCCGACTGCACGATCAGGTCGGCCACCTGAACCAGGTTGCGCAATTCCAGCAGGTCCCGCGTGACGTGGAACTGGGAATAGAACTCCTTGATTTCTCGCTGCAGCAGTGCGATGCGGTGGGCCGCACGCCCCAGGCGTTTGGTCGTGCGGACAATGCCCACGTAGTCCCACATGAAACGACGCAGCTCGTCCCAGTTGTGCGAGATCACCACCTGCTCGTCGGCGTCGGTCACGCGGCTTTCATCCCAGGCCGGCAGGCCGGGAGTGGCCGGTGGGGTTGCTCCCTGGATGGAGCGAGCCGCCGCTTGCGCGAACACCATGCACTCGACCAGCGAATTGCTGGCCAGGCGGTTGGCGCCGTGCAGGCCGGTGTAGCTGGTTTCACCCACCGCGTACAGCCCGGCAACGCCGGTGCGTGCCGACAGGTCGGTCACCACACCACCGCAGGTGTAATGGGCTGCTGGAACCACCGGGATCGGCTCCTTGGTGATGTCGATGCCGAGTTCGGCGCAGCGCGCCAGGATGTTCGGGAAATGCTCTTGCAGGAACGCCGGGCTCTGGTGAGAGATGTCCAGGTGGACACATTCCAGACCGTGCTTCTTCATCTCGAAGTCGATGGCGCGCGCCACGATGTCGCGTGGCGCGAGTTCGGCGCGCGGGTCGTGGTCGGGCATGAAGCGGTGACTGCCCAGGTGCGGCGGCAGCAGGAGCCGTCCGCCTTCGCCACGCACGGCCTCGGTGATGAGGAAGTTCTTGACGTTGGGGTGGTACAGGCAGGTCGGGTGAAACTGGATGAATTCCATGTTGCCCACTCGGCAGCCTGCGCGCCAGGCAGCCGCGATTCCGTCGCCGGTGGCGGTGTCCGGATTGGTGGTGTAGAGGTACACCTTGCCGGCACCGCCGGTGGCCAGGATGGTGTAGGGCGCGCGGAAGGTCTCGACCACGTCGCGGTCCACATCGAGCACGTACGCACCATGGCAATGCACCGGGCTGCTGCGGGGCTTGAAGCCGGGCAGCCTGCGATCGGTGATCAGGTCGACCAGCATGTGGTTTTCGAAGAATGTGATGCCCGGCGTGGTGCGGGCCAGTTGGCTGAGCGTGGCCTGCACCGCTGCTCCGGTGGCGTCGGTGGCGTGCACGATGCGCCGGTGCGTGTGCCCGCCCTCGCGGGTCAGGTGCAGCTCGCCGTTTTCAGTGGAGAAGGGCACGCCCAGCTCCTGCAGCCAGGCGATGGCGCCGGGCGCATTCTCCACGGTGAATTTCGTGGCCTCCAGGTCGCAGAGACCGGCACCTGCAATCAGGGTGTCCTGCACATGGGATTCGAAGCTGTCGCCCTCGGCCAGCACGGAGGCGATGCCGCCCTGGGCCCAATTGCTCGATCCGTCGGAGATACCGCGCTTGGTGACCACCGCCACGCGATGGGTGGGTGCCAGCTGAAGGGCGGCGGTCAGGCCAGCCAGGCCGCTCCCGATGATGAGGACGTCAAACGGATGGGTGGTGCTCATGTCGGTGGACTCGGAAGGGTTTCAAGGCCAAAGCGTCGAAAGCAATAGCGCTGGCGCCGCCAGACGGGTGCGGTCACCTGCAAGGCGGCCATTCCCCGAGCAGTTCCCTGCGGCAGCTGAACGCTGGGGGTTGGTCATCAGTTGGGCGTGTAAGCGAGCCGCACATAGATCGGCGCAAAGGCTTCGGCCTGGGTCAGCTCGATCAGCGTCTCCTTGGCCAGTTCCAGCATGGCGATGAAGGTCACCACAAGCACCTGCTGGCCGCGGCTGGGGTCGAACAGGTCCCCGAACTCCACGAACTTGCGGCCCTGCAAGCGCCGCAGCACGATGCTCATGTGCTCACGCACCGAGAGTTCTTCGCGGCTGATCTTGTGGTGTTGCACCAGCTTGGCGCGTTTCATGATGTCGCGCCAGGCGCTTTGCAGGTCGAGCACATGCACATCGGGGAAGCGCGGAGCCAGCGCCTGTTCCACATAGACCTGGGCGCGCAGGAAGTCGCGGCCGTATTGCGGCAGCTCGGCCAGTCGCTGCGAGGCCAGTTTCATCTGCTCGTATTCGAGCAGGCGGCGCACCAGCTCGGCGCGCGGGTCTTCAGCCTCCTCGCCTTCGGCCGTCTTCTTGGGCGGTAGCAGCATGCGCGACTTGATCTCGATCAGCATGGCCGCCATCAGCAGGTATTCGGCCGCCAGCTCCAGGTTGCTGGCACGGATTTCGTCCACGTAGCTCAGGTACTGGCGCGTCACCGCCGCCATCGGAATGTCGAGAATGTTGAAGTTCTGCTTGCGGATGAGGTATAGCAGCAGGTCCAGCGGCCCCTCAAAGGCCTCCAGGAACACCTGTAGCGCATCGGGTGGGATGTACAGGTCCCGCGGCATGGAGAACAGCGGCTCGCCATACAGGCGAGCCAGTGCCACCTGGTCCACCACCGCGGGCAGCACGGCATCCAGCCCCTCGGGGGCTTCATCGAGCGCGACGATGTCGTGGTTCATCGGGTCGTGACCTGGCGCGCAAGGGACCCGGGTGGTCAGTGCGGGTCGGCCTTGGTCTGGTACACGTAGGCGCCCTGCGGCACTTCGGCTGTTTCGGCCTGGCGCTGGAAATCGCGGTCGATCTGCTTGTCCCACAGCAGCGCACGGCCCTGGCGCTGCTCTTGCTCCAGGGTGGGCTTGTCGGCCTTGAGCTGTTCGATGAACTGAGTCGCGTCGGAGGTGTAGTGCGGGCGGGCGAAGAAGGACATGGTGGTCGTCGTGGGATGGAATCGTGGACAGTCACTGATTTTAGCGGTCCAGGGCCTCCACCGACCGGCTGTGCCAGTTCAGCACCGTCTCGCGCACGGTCATGCGGGACGCCAGTTCCGGGTAGGACTCGCGCACCACATCCGTCGCGAACCGGGCCATGAAGCGCGACTTGAGCACCGCGCGGGCCCGGTCCACGCCAATGTCTTCGAACGGAACCGATGAAAACAGCAGGAAACCGTCATCCGGGATGCACCCGGCGCGCATGTTGGCCTCAATGATGCCCGCTGCCTTGCGGATCGGATCCGCCAGGTCTGGGCTGTAGGGGCCGATGATCAGGGCCACGTTGGGCAGGTGCAGCCAGTCGAAACCGCGCCCCACGCAGATCATCCATTCGCGGTGTTCGATGTTGAGCCGACGCTGGTGGCGGCGGATGTCGGCGATGTGGGCCAGGTTGCCCACCAGCAGCGGCAGCAGGTCGTGCCGGATCTGGGTGGGCATGTCGGGCAGCAACTGGAGCAGGCGTTGCGGCAGGCTCTCGATATCGTCCGTGCTCAGCTCGGCCATGTTCAGCGTCTGTCCGCCGTGCCCGTGAACCACCAGCGCGTCTTCGTCGGTCTCGAAGCCGCACACCAATGGGTACACGCTGCCGTGGTCCGCGCCGAAGAGCATGGAGACTTCGCGCTGGATTTCGAAGGTGTGCGCCCGCGCGTCGTCGGTGCGGTAGTGGAAGCCGGCGCAGCCGCGCCGCGCTTCGCCTTTGGAGTAGTGGTAGGTGATGAGCATCAGCGCCTGGCGGCCCGATTGCATGACCTTGTCCATGCTGGCCACCAGGGTCTCGCCCAGGTGCGGCCAGCCGAGCTGGAAGAAACCGCCCAGGTTGCGAAAGGGCAGGATGATGCCCTTGGGCGTCTGCGTGGCCACCGGGATGTTGATGCGGCCGTCCATGCACTTGAGCACCAGGATGGCCGTCGGGTGCCGCGCCAGGTGGCGCTGCCGCGCCAGGAAGGCCTCCGGGCTGGCGTATTCCCGGGCGTGGCGCTCGGCCAGGGCAAACAGCCAGTCGATGCGGGTGGCAATCGGCTGGTCGTGGGGCAGGGCGGTGGTGGTCATGGTGTGGGCCTGGCGGCGCAGGGACTCAATGGAAGGTGTGCAGGCGCTCTGCAAAGCCGGAGCGCTCCATCAGGGAGCGCGGCTGCGGGTTCACGCCGACCATTCCCAGGTGGCCGCCGCGTTTGTGCACCGCCTTGTGCAACTGTTCGAGCGCGTCCAGTCCGGTGGTGTCCAGCGAGATCATCTGGGTCGCGTCCAGCATCACATTCAGCGGCGCGGGCGAGCGCTCCACCTCGGCCACGATGGGGTCGAGTTTCGCCACCGCGCCAAAGAACAGCGAGCCGTACAGCCGGAAGGTGATCTGCTGGTCGGTGCGGGCAATGGGATCGGCACGGAAGATGTCGCTCTGGCGCCGCACGAACAGCACCACCGCCAGCACCAGCCCCAGCTCCACCGCGACGGTCAGGTCGAACACGATGGTGACCAGGAAGGTAGACAGCATCATCAGCCGGTAGTGGTTGCTGAAGTGTTTGAGGCGCCCGAACTCGCGCCACTCGCCCATGTTCCAGGCCACGAACAGCAGCACCCCGGCCAGCACCGCCAGCGGAATGTGCTGGGCCAGCGGCGCGGCCAGCAGCACCACCAGAGCGAGTGTGAGGGCGTGCACGATACCGGCCACCGGAGACGCCGCACCGGCGCGGATGTTGGTGACCGTGCGTGCAATGGTGCCGGTGGCCGGCATGCCGCCGAAGAAAGGCACCACCACGTTGGCCACACCCTGCGCCATCAGCTCCTGGTTGGGGTCGTGCTTGGGGGTGTCGCTCAACTGGTCGGCCACGCGCGCGCACAGCAGCGATTCGATGGCCCCCAGCAGCGCGATGGTGAGCGTGGGCGTGACCAGCGTCTTGGCGGTTTCCCAAGAAAAATCGGGCAAGGCAAACGCAGGCACGGTCTGCGGAATGCCGCCGAACCGGCTGCCGATGGTCTCCACCGGCAGACTCAGTATCCAGGCCAGCAGCGACAGCGTGACCAGGGCCACCACCGGCGCTGGCAGCCGTGAGGTTGCCTTGAGGGCGCTCACCGTCTCGATTTTTTCGAGCTGGCGCCGGAACTGCGAATCCACCGCCCACAGCTGCGGCCACAAAAAGAGAACGACGACACACGCCACCCCGAGGCCAAATGCATAGGGGTTGAAGCTGCCAATGTGCTGCCACAGGGTGGCGATCTGGCTGAAAAAGTCGGCCGGCATGCGCGGCACTTCCAGCCCCAGCCAGTCGCGCACCTGCGACAGCGCGATCAGCACCGCGATGCCGTTGGTGAAACCGATCACGACACTGACCGGCACATAACGCACCAGCGTGCCCAGGCGGAACAGGCCGAGCAGGAACAGCAGCACGCCCGCGCTGGCGGTGGAGATCAGCAGGTTGGCCAGGCCGTAGCGCTCGACGATGCCGTAGACGATGACGATGAAGGCGCCCGCGGGGCCGCCGATCTGCACCGAGGTGCCGCCCAGGGCCGAGATGATGAAGCCCGCGATGATGGCAGTCCACAGGCCTGCTTCGGGCTTGAGGCCGCTGGCGATGGCAAAGGCCATGGCCAGTGGCAGCGCAACGATGCCGACCGTGGCTCCCGCACCCACGTCCCGCGCCAGCTTCTCGCCGTTGTAGCCTTTCAGGTCCTGCAGCAGACGGGGCTTGAACGGCGCAAGCGGAGGCAGTTTGGGGAGCATAGAGACATGTTACCGGTCGCAACAGCTTGCCAAACTGACAACAGTGGCGAGCCGGTTATGGGGGTTTACACTGATTCTGCGCGATCCAGCGCCGGCAAAGGGCAGTGCACATGAACCAGTTTACTCATCGATGGGCCACGGTGACCCTGGCATTCGGGCTGGCCGTCGGGCTGACGTTTGGCCTGGCCGCCTGCGACCAGCAGGCCATCAGCGAACTGGAAGAAGGGGTCTCCACCGAAGCCGATGTGCGCCAGCGGTTTGGTGCGCCCGAGGCGGTGTGGGACGGTCCCGACGGTGCCCAGATCTACGAATACAACCGCCAGCCCGCGGGCTACCAGAACTACCAGATCACGATCGGCGCCGACGGCAAGATGGCCGCCCTGCGCCAGGTGCTCACACCGCGCAACTTCGCGCTGGTGCAGCCGGGCATGGCCATGGAAGAGGTGCGCCGCATGCTCGGCAAGCCGATGAAGATCACCACCTACGATCTCAAGAAAGAAACCCACTACGACTGGCGTTACCAGGACGGGCCGAACGAAAGCGACAGCAAGGTCTTCACAGTGATCTTCACGCCCGACCTGCGGGTGATCTCGACGATGTCGGTGCGCGATCCGGACCTGGACCGCAACCGCTGAACGAAGGCGGGTGGTTCAGGCGGCGCGCAAGCGCTGCCAGTCGTCCAGCGCCGGGCGCATCACCAGCAGCAGCAACAGCACCGCCAGCGGCACGGTGCTGATGTAGCCCAGGTACTTGAAGCCCAGCGCCCCGGCCACACCGCCCACCAGAAAAGCCAGCACCAGTTGCGCATGCACCCGCAGGCGTTCGCGGTTGGCGAGCACCGGCGCCGCATCCGGGCGGCGGTTCACGTACAGCAGCTTGCCGAGCTCGATACCCAGGTCGGTGACCAGGCCGGTCACGTGCGTGGTGCGGATGCGCGCCTGCGAGATCTTGGTGATCACCGCGTTCTGCAGCCCCATGATGAAGCACAGCAGCACCACCGTGACCGGCAGGAACACGGTGTGCCACAGGCTCATGGCGGCACCGAACAACCCGAACACCAGCAGCAGCGAGGCTTCCACCAGCAGGGGCAGGCCGTAAGCACTGCGCAGCCCGTGCCGCATGCCCCAGTTCACCAGCCAGGTGGTGCACATGGCGCCGACCAGAAAGGACAGCAGCGCCCCCAGCGCGGCACCGGCCAGCACCAGTTCGCCCAGCACCAGCTGGTCGGCCATGGTAGAGACCATGCCAGTCATGTGCGAGGTGTATTGCCCCACCGCCAGGAAACCGCCCGCGTTGGCCGCACCGGCCACGAAGGCCAGCACGGTGCCGAGCTTCAGGTCGGCCTGCGGCGTGCGCTGCAGGCTGGTGAAGCCGCGGATGGGTTCGAACATCGTTGGCGTTCAGCGCACCCGCATGCCTGGCGTGGCGCCCGGCCAGGGGTTTAGGATGTGGATACCGGGTTCGGCGTTGTCGTCGGCGTGGCTGGCGGCGAGCACCATGCCTTCGCTGATGCCGAACTTCATCTTGCGCGGCGCCAGGTTGGCCACCATCACGGTGAGCTTGCCCACCAGGTCTTCGGGCCGGTAGGCACTGGCGATGCCGCTGAAGACGTTGCGGGTTTTGCCCTCGCCCACGTCGAGCGTCAGGCGCAGCAGCTTGGTCGAGCCTTCCACCGCTTCGCAGTTGACGATCTGGGCGATGCGCAGGTCGATCTTGCTGAAGTCGTCGATGGAAATCGTGTCGGCGATCGGCTCGCCGCCGGGCACCAACAGCTCCACCGCGGGGGGCGGTGGTGGTTCGAACAGGGCGTCAAGCTGTTTGATGTCCACACGCTGCATCAGGTGCTGGTAGGCGCCGATGGTGTGGCCCGCGCCGAGCAGGCGGGTGGTGTCGGCAAACCGCAGCGGCGCGGTGTTCAGGAAGGCTTCCACGTCTTTGGCCAGCGCAGGCAGCACCGGTTTGAGGTAGAGCGTGAGCAGGCGGAAGGCTTCGATGCAGGTGGTGCACACGTCGTGCAGCCGGCCTTCCATGCCTTCTTTCTTGGCCAGTTCCCAGGGCTTGTTCTGATCCACGTAGGCGTTCACCCGGTCGGCCAGCAGCATGATCTCGCGCAGCGCCTTGCCGGTTTCGCGCTCGGCGTAGAGCTCGGTGATGCTGGGGGCGGCCACCTCCAGGTGGTCCAGCAACGCGTCGCCGTCGGCCGAGACTTCGCCCAGTTTTCCATCGAAGCGTTTGGCGATGAAACCCGCCGCCCGCGAGGCGATGTTGATGAACTTGCCGATCAGGTCGCTGTTGACCCGGGCCATGAAGTCTTCGGGGTTGAAGTCCACGTCTTCATTTTTTCCCGACAGCTTGGCCGCCAGGTAGTAGCGCAGCCACTCCGGGTTCATGCCCAGGTTCAGGTACTTCAGCGGGTCCAGACCGGTGCCCCGGCTCTTGCTCATCTTCTCGCCGTTGTTGATGGTCAGGAAGCCGTGAACGAACACCTGGTTGGGCACCTTTCGTCCGCTGAAGTGCAGCGTTGCGGGCCAGAACAGGGTGTGGAAGGTGATGATGTCCTTGCCGATGAAGTGGTACTGCTCGGTGGTCGGGTCGGCCATGAAGGCGTCGTAATCGCGGCCGGTCTTGTCGAAGTAGTTCTTGAGCGAGGCGAGGTAGCCGATCGGCGCGTCCAGCCAGACGTAGAAGTACTTGCCCGGTGCGTCGGGGATCTCGATGCCGAAGTAGGGCGCGTCGCGGCTGATGTCCCAGTCGCCCATCTTGGGCTTGCCGTCTTCACCGGGTTCGATCCACTCGCTGATCTTGTTCAGCACCTCGGGCTGCACCGCGCCGCTCTGCGTCCACTGGTCCAGAAAGGCCAGGCAGCGCGGGTCGGACAGCTTGAAGAAGAAATGCTCGGAGTGCTTCAGCACCGGCGTGACGCCAGAGAGCGCCGAATACGGGTTCTTCAGTTCGGTGGGTGCGTAGACGGCCCCGCAGACCTCGCAGTTGTCGCCGTACTGGTCCTTGGCGCCGCATTTGGGGCATTCGCCCTTGATGAAGCGGTCTGGCAGGAACATGTTCTTCTCGGGGTCGAAGAACTGCTCGATGGTGCGGGTCTCGATCAGGCCGTTGGCCTTGAGCGCTCGGTAGATGTCTTGCGCCAGCTGGTGGTTTTCCGGGCCGTCGGTGCTGTGCCAGTTGTCGAAGCCGATGTGGAAGCCGTCCAGGTAGGGCTTGCGGCCCGCTGCGATGTCGGCCACGAACTGCTGCGGCGTCTTGCCGGCCTTTTCGGCCGCGATCATGATCGGCGCGCCGTGCGCGTCGTCGGCACAGACGAAGTGCACCTCGTGGCCCTGCATGCGCTGGAACCGCACCCAGATGTCGGCCTGGATGTACTCCATGATGTGACCGATGTGGAAATGGCCGTTGGCGTACGGCAGGGCGGTGGTGACGAACAGGCGGCGCGGGCTCATGGCAGGGGCTTTCTTTCAGGGGAACCCGCAATTTTAGGCGGGGCATGGCCGCACCGTTAGACTTCTGAGCGTTTGACCCAACCCCACACAAGTTCCCGGAGAGCCCCATCCATGGCCGTCGATACCCAAGCGCTGCTTGCCGCCCTGCAGGCGGTGACCGATCCCAACACCGGCAAGGACTTCGTGTCCACCAAGGCCCTGAAGAACCTGCAGGCCGAATACGGCGATGTGTCCTTCGATGTCGAGCTGGGCTACCCGGCCAAGAGCCAGATCCCGGCGCTGCGCCGTGCGCTGATCGAGGCCGCCAAGGGCGTGCCCGGCGTGGAAAACGTGTCGGTCAACCTCACGGTCAGGATCATCCCGCACGCGGTGCAGCGCGGCGTGCAGCTGCTGCCCAACGTCAAGAACATCATCGCCGTGGCTTCGGGCAAGGGCGGCGTGGGCAAGAGCACCACCGCCGTCAACCTCGCGCTGGCGCTGGCCGCCGAGGGCGCCAAGGTCGGCATCCTGGACGCCGACATTTACGGCCCCAGCCAGCCCATGATGATGGGCATTGAAGGTCGCCCCGAGAGCGCCGACGGCCAGACCATGGAGCCGCTGGAGAATTACGGCGTGCAGAGGACGAAGCCATGATCTGGCGCGGCCCCATGGCCACCCAGGCGCTGGAGCAGCTGCTGCGCCAGACCAACTGGAAAGACCTGGACTACCTGATCGTCGACATGCCACCCGGCACCGGCGACATCCAGCTCACGCTTTCGCAGCGCGTGCCCATGACCGGCGCGGTGATCGTGACCACGCCACAGGACATTGCCCTGCTCGACGCGCGCAAGGGCATCAAGATGTTTGAAAAAGTGGGCGTGCCCATCCTGGGCATCGTCGAGAACATGTCGGTGTACTGCTGCCCCAACTGCGGCCACACCGAACACATCTTCGGCGCCGACGGCGGCAAGAACATGGCGGCCGAGTACGGCATGGATTACCTGGGTGCGCTGCCGCTGAACATGAGCATCCGCGTGCAGGCCGACAGCGGCCGCCCGACCGTGGTGGCCGAGCCCGAGGGCGAGATCGCCGGGCTGTACAAGACTGTGGCGCGCCAGGTGGCGGTCAAGATCGCCAAACAGGCCAAGGATTTCTCCAGCAAGTTCCCGAGCATCAAGATCTCCAAAGAGACCTGATCCCGACCTGACCGACGGTCCACCGGGTTGCTGTGCAGCCCCGGCTGGACAGGGCGGCTGCTTTCGGATACTGTACGCAAATACAGTATTTGTTTCATCATGCAGCCCGCCCTCGCAGGGTCGGCCGACGTTCCCGCCGTCTGGCCTGCCCATGTCCCCCCGTCCCGCCCCGCCCTGGCGCTGGGCGCACTGCCGTCCGCCGTGGCGGCGGCGCTCTGGCACGCCGATGAGCTGGGCACCCCGGTGGCGGCCACGCTCCCCACCGGCTTTGAGGCGCTGGACGCGGCCTTGCCCGGCGGCGGCTGGCCCGGCCACGGCGTCACCGAAATCCTGAGCCCACAGAGTGGCACGCTCGAATGGCGGCTGCTCGGGCCGGTGCTAGGCCAGGTGGGCGAGGCCGGGCGCAGCGTGGTGCTGATCGGCCCGCCGCGCCCACCGCACCCGCCGGGCCTGCGGCTGTGTGGCATCAACGATCGGCAGCTGGTCTGGGTGCAGGCCGACACACCGGCCGAGCGCCTGTGGGCCGCCGAGCAACTGGTCAGGGCCCAGGCCTGTGGCGCGCTCATCGCCTGGTTGCCGCAGGTGCGGCCCGAACAGGTTCGCCGCCTGCAGGTGCTGGCTGCGGGTTGTGCGGCGCCGGTGTTCCTGTGCCGGCCCGCGTCGGCGGCGCGGGAGTCGTCGGCCGCGCCGCTGCGCCTGCTGGCCCGCACCGGTGCCGACTGGGCGCTGCTGGTGGATGTGCTCAAGCGCAAAGGTCCACCGCTGGAGAGCACCTTGTGCCTGCCCTCGGTGCCCGGCGGCCTGCAGGCGGTCCTGACGCCGCGGCTGCGCAAGCCCAGCGCCCTGCTGGCGCAGCCGGTCGCGCTGCCGGTTTCTGTGTCTTCCACCGAGGCCGGCCATGCTCTGGTCAGCGCTCCGGCTCCTGACGCCCGACGACACCGCCTCGCCCACTGACGCGGCGCTGCAAGCGCTGGCACTCTGGGCACTGCAATTCACGCCCCGGGTCGCTGTCGCCGACGAAGCCGTGGTCATGGAGCTGGCGGCCAGCGTGCGCCTGTTTGGCGGCTGGCGGGCGCTGCGCGAGCGGGTGGCTTCAGAAAGCGGCGAGCTCGGGGTGGGCCAGGTGGCCTGGGCGCCCAACAGCCTGGCCGCGCTGGCACTGGCACGCGCCGGTGTCACCAACGGGTTCGCCGGGCCGCTGGACGCGCTGCTCGACGCCCTGCCCATGGACACGCTGAGTGCCGTGCGCCCGCACCGGCTGACGCTCGCGCACATCGGCTGCCGCAGCCTGGGCGATGTGCGGCGGCTGCCGCGCGGCGGTATGGCCCGGCGGTTTGACAAAGCGCTGCTCGCCGCGCTCGACCAGGCCTACGGCCGCGCACCCGAGGTGCATGCCTGGGTGGCGCTGCCCGAGCGCTTTGCGCAGCGGCTGGAACTGGCCTTTCGGGTGGACGATGCGCCCGCGCTGCTGTTCGGTGCGCGCCGCCTGCTGCTCTCTCTGTGCGGCTGGCTCGCCGCGCGCCACAGCGGCACCACCGCGTTCACCCTCCACTGGGCGCACGACGCGATGCGCGCCAGGTCGGCGGGCGAGGGCGGCAGCCTCACCGTGCGCACCGCCGAGCCCACGCGCCAGATCGATCACCTCAGCCGCCTGCTGGCCGAGCACCTGGCCCGGGTGGAGCTGCTGGCCCCGGTGGGCGACCTGGAGCTGATCGCTGACGAGGTGCTGCCGCTGGAGGAGCACAGCGCCTCCTGGCTGCCCGACGACAACGCCGGCAGCGAGGCGCTGCCCCTGGTGCTGGAGCGCATCGCCGCGCGCCTGGGGCCGCAGCGCGTGCTGCGCCCGGTGCTGTGCGAAGACCACCGGCCCGAATGGATGTGCCGTTGGCAGAGCGCTGCCGATCCCTCGCCCAGAAAGTCCGCACCCATCAGCGAGTGGCCGCAGCCCGGCTTCATCCTCGGCGCGCCGCTCAAGCTGCTGGTGCGCGGCGAGCGGCCGTACTACCAGGGCGAGCTGCAACTGCTCGTCGGCCCGCAGCGGGTGGAGGGCGGCTGGTGGGACCGCGACGAAGCCGCCGGGCAGATCCGCAACGTGGTGCGCGATTACTGGGTCGCGCAGTCGGCGCAGGCGGGCGTGTTGTGGGTGTTCCAGACGCGGCTGGACGAGGCGCCTGCTTGGTTCCTCCACGGAGTGTTCGCATGAGGCATGGCCCACCCCCGCCGCGCTGCGCGCGACCCCCTCCAGGGGGCGGCACTGGCCGTCCGGCAAAGCCGGTCCGGCGGTGCCCTGGGAGGACTTCCCCTCGACGCATCGCGTATCCAGGGAGCCACCCATGACGCCACCAACCGTTGGCATCCCGACTTACGCGGAGTTGATGTGCCTGTCCAACTTCAGTTTTCTGCGCGGCGCGAGCCGGCCCGAAGAGCTGGTGGACCGCGCCCATGCGCTGGGCTACAGCGCGCTGGCGCTGACCGACGAATGTTCGCTGGCTGGCATCGTGCGCGCCCACGTGGCCGCGAAGGAGCGGGGCTTGAAGCTGCTGGTGGGCAGCCAGTTCCGGGTGCGGTGCGACGCGCCGTTCACGCTCGTCGTGCTCGCCACCCAGCTCAACGGCTACGGCAACCTCTGCGAGTTCATCACCCGCCTGCGCCGCACCGCGCCCAAGGGCAGCTACCGGCTCGCGCTCACAGACATCAGCCCCGACGCGCTGGCCGACTGCCTGGTGATCGCCGTGCCGCAGCGCGGCAGCACGCAGGATCAGATGGACGCGGTGGCGCGCTGGCTGCTCTTGCACTTCGTGGGCCGCTGCTGGCTGGGCGTGGAGCAGTTGCGCCTGATGGACGACGAGGTGCGCCTGCACCGGCTGCGCCAGAGCAGCGAGCTCACGGCGGTGCCGCTGGTGGCGGTGGGCGACGTGCACATGCACCTGCGCTCGCGCAAGGCGCTGCAAGACGTGCTCACCGCCACCCGCATCGGCCAGCCGCTCACCGCCTGCGGCCACGCGCTCGCGCCCAACGCCGAACAGCGCCTGCGCTCGCGCCTGGCGCTGGCGCAGCGCTACCCCGAAGCCTTGCTGGCCGAGACGCTGAAGCTGGCCGAGCGTTGCCACTTCTCGCTCGACGAACTGCGCTACCAGTACCCGAGCGAGGTGATTCCGCCGGGCGAGACGCCCGCGAGCCACCTGCGCCGCCTGGCCTACGAAGGCATGGGCCGGCGCTGGCCCGCGGGCGCGTCTGACAAGGTGCAGCAGCAGGTGGAGCACGAGCTGACGCTGATCAGCGAGCTGCGGTACGAGCACTACTTTCTGACCGTGTACGACATCGTTGCCTTCGCGCAGTCGCAGCACATCCTGTGTCAGGGCCGCGGCTCGGCGGCCAACAGCGCGGTCTGTTACTGCCTGGGCATCACCGAGGTGGACCCCGACCGCACCTCGGTGCTGTTCGAGCGCTTCATCTCCAGGGAACGCAACGAGCCGCCCGACATCGACGTGGACTTTGAACACGAGCGGCGCGAAGAAGTGATCCAGTACCTCTACGCCAAATACGGCCGCGAACGCGCCGCGCTCACCGCCACCGTCATCAGCTACCAGCCGCGCAGCGCGCTGCGCGACGTGGGCAAGGCGTTGGGGTTTCAAGAAGCCGCGCTGGACGCGCTGGGCAGCGGCCACCGCTGGTGGAGCGAAGACGGTCTGGCGCCCGATCGCATCCGCCAGGCCGGGCTCGACCCCGACAGCCTGCAGCTGCGCCAGCTGGTGGCGCTCACCGGCCAGCTCATGGGTTTTCCGCGCCACCTGTCGCAGCACACCGGCGGTTTTGTGCTGACCCAGATGCCGCTCTCGCGCATGGTGCCGATTGAAAACGCCGCCATGGCCGACCGCACCGTGATCGAGTGGGACAAGGACGACCTCGATGCCATGGGCCTCTTGAAGGTGGACGTGCTCGCGCTCGGCATGTTGACCGCCATCCGCAAGTCGCTCGACTTCATCGGCCAGCGCAAGGGCTTCGTGTTCCAGATGCAGGACATCCCGCCCGAAGATACCGGCACCTACGACATGATCTGCGCCGCCGACACCGTGGGCGTGTTCCAGATCGAGAGCCGCGCGCAGATGAGCATGCTGCCGCGCCTGCGCCCGCGCTGCTTTTACGACCTGGTGATCGAGGTCGCGCTGGTGCGGCCCGGCCCCATCCAGGGCGGCGCGGTGCACCCCTACCTGAACCGCCGCCAGGGCAAGGAACCGGTGGACTACCCACCCGGGCTCGACGCAGCATTGCAGCGCACCTTGGGTGTGCCGGTGTTCCAGGAGCAGTGCATGCAGATCGCCATCATCGCGGCCGGCTTCACGCCCGGCGAGGCCGACGGCCTGCGCCGCGCCATGGCCGCCTGGAAGCGCAAAGGCGGCCTCGGCAAGTACCAGGACCGTTTGCTCAATGGCATGGCCGAACGCGGTTACGCGCCCGAGTTCGCGCAGCGAGTGGTCGAGCAGATCAAGGGTTTTTCCAGCTACGGCTTTCCGGAGAGCCACGCCGCCAGCTTTGCGCTGCTGGTGTACGCCAGCTGCTGGATCAAGCACCACCACCCGGCCGAGTTCCTGGCCGCCATGCTCAACAGCCAGCCGCTGGGTTTTTATTCACCGAGCCAGCTGGTGCAGGACGCGCAACGCCACGGCGTCGAGGTGAGGCCGGTGGATGTGATGGACAGCGGCTGGGACTGCACGCTCGAAGAGATGGGCGCACCGCACGGCATGCCCGCTGTGCGCTTGGGCCTGCGTTTGGTCAGCGGCCTCTCGCGCGATGAAGCGCAGCGCATCGTGACAGCGCGCGTCATCACTGTGTTCAAGGATTCAGAAGACCTCGCCCGCCGTGCCGATCTCGACCGCCAGACCCTGCAACAACTCGCCGCCGCCGATGCCTTGCTCAGCCTCAGCGGCCACCGCCGGCAACAGGTCTGGGACGCCGCCGCCCTCAAAGCCGCGCCCGTGTTGCTCAAAGAAGCGCCGGTGGAAGAAGACACACTCGACCTGCCCGAAGCGCCCGAAGGCGAAGCCATCGTCTGGGACTACACCAGCCTGGGCCTCACCCTGCGCCGCCACCCGCTGGCCCTGCTGCGCGAGCGCCTGCAAGCCCGCCGCTTCATGACCGCCGAAGCCCTGAAAAGCGCCCCCGACGGGCGCCTGGTGCGCGCCTGCGGCATCGTCACCTGCCGCCAGCAGCCTGGCACCTCCAAAGGTGTGGTGTTCGTGACGCTGGAAGACGAAACCGGCAGCGTGCAGGTCATCATCTGGAAAGCCCTGCGTGAGCGCCAGCGCCACGAACTCACCCGCTCACGGCTGATGGCGGTGTACGGCACCTGGCAGCGCGAGGGCGAGGTCTGCAACCTGATTGCAGGGCGGCTGGAAGACCTGTCGCCGCTGCTGGGCAGGCTGGCGACGGAGAGTCGGGACTTTCATTGATTGCTGGGCAAGGGCTCCGTACCATCGCATCACCCACCGCAGGAGCAACCCATGTGCAGCAACATCAAGACGCTGTTCAACTTCGAGCCGCCCGCGAGCGAGCTGGAGATTCGGGATGCTTCGCTGCAGTTCGTGCGCAAACTCAGCGGATTCAAGGTGCCGAGCCCTGGAACGGGTCTTCCCGGGCCGCCCACACGGGACGGCGGCCGCATCATTGAAAATCGGTGCTTCGTTCTGTTTCGTCACCGAGGTTCCGTCGTGCCACTGCCCCCACCCCAGCCCCGCCAACCCATGCACACCCGGAAGGTGGAATACCGGGGCTTCGAACGCGACGATGGTCTGTGGGACATCGAGGGCGAGCTGCTCGACACCAAGCCGCACGCGTTCATGATCGAAGGCGAAGGCGAGTGGGCACCCAACGAGCCGATCCACCACATGAGCCTGCGCGTCACCGTGGACGGGACGATGGTGATCCGCGACATCGCCGTGGCCATGCACGCCCACCCGCACGACCCCTGTCCCCAGGCCATGCCGCCCATGCAGGGCCTGATCGGCGAGACGCTGGGCCGGGGCTGGCGCAAGACCATCGAGCGCCACCTGGGCGGTACCCAGGGCTGCACCCACCTGCGCGAACTGCTGTTCAACCTGGCGACCGCCGCGTTCCAGACGCGCTCGGCCTCGTTCGCCCCGCCGCCCGACGGCCGCCCGCCCATGCACCTGGGGCAGTGCAAGGCCTGGGCCTTTGACGGTCCGGTGGTCGAAAAGGTCTACCCCATGTTCTTCCGCTGGCAGCCGCCAGACGCCGTGCCCCGCTGAAGGCACACAGACGCCCTGCCGCTGGCCGGTTTGTGGACAATGAACTCACCGCCCTGTGATCCCACGGACCGATGAGCCACACCCACACCGTCAACGCCCACCGCCACGTGTTCGCAGACTTGCGCACGCTCATGGCGCGCGCCACGCCGCTGCGCTCGGGTGACCGGTTGGCCGGTGTGGCCGCCCAGAGCGCAGCCGAGCGCATGGCGGCGCAGCTGGCGCTGGCCGATCTGCCGTTGCGCAGCTTCCTGAGCGAGGCGGTGGTGCCCTATGAAGCCGACGCGGTCACGCGGCTCATCATGGACACGCACGACGCGGCGGCCTTTGCGCCGGTGGCGCACCTCACGGTGGGCGACTTCCGCAACTGGCTGCTGTCCGACGCCGCGACCAGCGAGACCCTGGCCGCGCTCGCGCCCGGGCTCACGCCCGAGATGGTGGCTTCGGTCTCCAAGATCTGCCGCCTGCAGGACCTGGCCCTGATCGCGCGCAAGTGCCGCGTGGTCACGCGCTTTCGCGGCACCATCGGCCTCGCGGGCCGTTTGGCCACGCGCCTGCAGCCGAACCACCCGACGGATGCAGCATCGGGCATCGCGGCCAGTCTGCTCGACGGCCTGCTGCACGGCAGCGGCGACGCGGTGATCGGCATCAACCCCGCCACCGACAACGTGCCGCAGGTGGTGCGCCTGCTGCAGATGCTGGACGCCGTGATCAGCCGCTACGGCATCCCCACCCAAAGCTGCGTGCTCACCCACGTCACGAACACGCTGCAGGCCATCGAACGCGGCGCGCCGGTCGACCTGGTGTTCCAGTCCATCGGTGGCACCGAGGGCACCAACAGGAGCTTCGGCATCGACCTGGCCATGCTGGGCGAGGCGCGCGAGGCGGCCTTGTCGCTCAAGCGCGGATCGGTGTTCGATGATGGAACGCGGGGCGAGAACGTGATGTATTTCGAGACCGGCCAGGGCAGCGCGCTCTCGGCCGGCGCGAACCACGGTTGCGACCAGCAGACCATCGAGGCGCGGGCCTATGCGGTGGCACGGCACTTCAAGCCGCTGCTGGTGAACACGGTGGTCGGCTTCATCGGGCCGGAGTACCTGTTTGATGGCAAGCAGATCATCCGCGCCGGGCTGGAAGACCACTTCTGCGGCAAGCTGCTGGGCTTGCCGATGGGCTGTGACATCTGCTACACCAACCACGCCGAGGCCGACAGCGACGACATGGACGCGCTCATGACGCTGCTGGGCGCGGCCGGTTGCAACTTCATCATGGGCGTGCCGGGTTCCGACGACATCATGCTCAACTACCAGAGCACCTCGTTCCACGACGCGCTGGTGCTGCGCGACCTGCTGGGCCTGCGCGCCGCGCCCGAGTTCGAGGCCTGGCTGCAGAAGATGGGCGTGTTCCAGCCGGGCGAAGGCTCGCGGCTCGCGCGCGATGTGCCTGAGGCCTTTGCGCCGGTGCTGGCGCGGCTGGGGGCGGCATGAGTGCCGCGCCGGGCCGCCCCCAGCAAGCTCGCACCGCAGCTCGAAGAGCGGAGGTCCTCCAGTGAGCGAGCGCGCCCAGCCCCTGATCCGCCACGACGACGTGCCGTCCGTCACGCCCGCGCCCTGGACCCCGCTGCGCCGCTTCACCGATGCGCGCATCGCGCTCGGCCGCGCCGGCCACAGCCAGCCCACCGCGCCGCACCTGGCGTTCCAGCTGGCGCACGCGCAGGCCCGGGACGCGGTGCACCTGCCGTTCGACGCGCACGGCGTGGCCGCGGGCGTGCAGGCGCTGGGGCTGGGGCTGGACGTGATCCACCTGCACAGCGCCGCGCCCGACCGCACCACCTACCTGCAGCGCCCGGACCTTGGTCGAAGGCTCGACGACGCGTCGCGGGACTTGCTTCAACAGCGGGAGACCGAACCGGCGGACCTCGCTTTTGTGGTGGGCGACGGTCTCTCGGCGCTCGCGATCCACCAGAACGCCGCTCCTTTCATCGCCGCCACGCTACGGCTTTTGCAACGCGACCAAAGCCCGTGGACGCTCGCGCCAGTCGCCATCGTCGAACAGGCCCGCGTGGCCGTGGGCGACGAAACCGGTGCTGGCCTGCGGGTGCGTTGCGTGGTGGTGCTGATCGGCGAACGCCCGGGACTGAGCTCGCCCGACAGCATGGGCCTGTACCTCACCTGGGCCCCGCAGCCCGGCCTGACCGACGCACACCGCAACTGCATCTCCAACGTGCGCCCGGCGGGCCTGGCCATCGAGGCCGCCGCCGCGAAGCTGGTGCACCTGCTCGCTGCCGCGCGGCAGGGGCAGATCAGCGGCGTGGGCCTGAAGGACGAGACCGACGACCAGGCCGCTGCGCTGGACCGCGGCCACGACCCCTCACACAACTTCCTGCTCGGCCCGGCCTGAACACCTCGGCAGCACCTGCCGCGAACGGGACAGCCCGGGCGCCACCGGCTGCAACAATGGCGCCATGGCCATCCCGATCAATTCCGACGTCGTGCTCACCCCGCCCGTGCCCTCGGCCACCGTGATGGTGCTGCGCGATGCGCCCGACGGTCTGCAGGTCCTGCTGATGCGCCGGCATGCGAAGTCGGGTGTGCTGGGGGGCGTGTACGTGTTCCCGGGCGGCAAACTCGATGCGGCGGACCGCACCGGACTGCCTGAATCCCTGTCCTGCGAGCAACGGCACGCGGCCCTGGCCGAGCCGGATCTGGACACCGCCACCGCCGCCGCCCTCTACAGGGCGGCGGTGCGCGAGACCTTCGAGGAATGCGGTCTGCGGCTGGACCCGGCCAGCCTGTGGCCGTGGTCGCGCTGGATCACGCCGCGCCAGCCCTCGGTGACCAACAAGCGCTTTGACACCCGCTTTTTTGTGGCGGCCGCGCCCGCCGGGCAGCACGCGGTGCACGACAACCACGAAGCCACCGAGGCGGTGTGGCTTGCGCCCGCCGAAGGGCTGCGCAGGTACTGGGAGGGCGACATCGATCTCGCGCCCCCGCAGATCATGAGCCTTAGCGAGCTGCACCGGCTGCGCAGCGTGCAGGAGGCGCTGACGCTGGCCCGCGGCAGGGCGCCGGCCCTGATCGAACCCGAACCGTTCGACGAAGACGGCTGCCGCGTGATCTGCTACCCCGGCGATCCGCGCCACCGCATCGCAGCGCGGGTCTGGCCTGGCCCCACGCGGCTGACGCACCGCAACCAGCGCTTCGAGCCCGAAGGCGGGCTGGCGGCCCTGCTCGGGTGAACACAGGCCCTCTGGCCCAACGCGCAGCCAGCGGATGCGACATTTGCATGGTCGTTTGCCGGGTTGCGCCCGCACAATGGCCCCATGAGCACCCTGCAGTCCATCAACGCCCGCACCGGCCAGCTCCATGGCCAGCCCCTGGCCGCCTCCAGGCCGGAGGACATTGACGCTGCCGTGCGTGCTGCCCACCAGGCCTTTGACACCTGGGGCTGCAGCGGGGGTGCCCAGCGTGCGACCCTGCTGCGCGCCCTGGCCGCTGCGCTCGAAGCCGACCGCGACAAGCTGGTGGCCTGGGCCGAGCTGGAAACCGCGCTCGGCCAGGTGCGCCTGAGCGGCGAACTCGACCGCACCGCCTTCCAGCTGCGGCGGTTTGCCGATCTGGCCGAACGCGGCGTGCCGTTTGAACGCCTGGACGATCCGACCTTGGCTGGCGCGCCACCGGTGGGCCACCCGGCCATGCAGCGCCAGCGTGTGCCGCTCGGGCCGGTGGCCATGTTCGCGGCCAGCAACTTCCCTTTTGCCTTCTCGGTGCTCGGTGGCGACACCGCTTCGGCCCTGGCCGCCGGCTGCCCGGTGGTGGTCAAGGCCCACCCGGGCCACCCCGGCCTGTCCCAACAGGTGTTCACCATCGTCCAGCGCGTGCTCAAGGTTCAGGGCCTGCCCGCCGGCCTGATCGGGCTGGTGCAGGGCGCCGAGCCCGAGGTGGGCGTGGAGCTGATCCGCCACCCGCTGATCGCTGCCGGTGCCTTCACCGGTTCCACCCGCGGTGGAGCGGCGCTCCAGGCCGAAGCCAGCGCCCGACCTCGGCCGATCCCGTTCTACGGCGAGCTGGGCTCCATCAACCCGGTGATTGCGCTGCCCACTGCGCTGGACGGGCGCGGCGCCGAGCTGGCCACCACGCTGGCCGGCTCCATCGCCCTGGGTTGTGGCCAGTTCTGCACCAACCCGGGCGTGATCGTGCTGATCGACGGCCCCGAGGCCGACGCCTTTGTCGAGCAGCTCACCCGCGCGCTTTCCACGCAGAAACCCCATCCCATGCTCAGCGCCGGCATGAGGCTCGCATTCGACGCTGGCCTGAGACAGATGATGGACAGCGGTGCCCTGTCCATCCTGCAGCAGCCGGGCACGCCGCCCGCACCCGGGCCGCAACTGCTGCAGGTGAGCGCGAAGCGATTCATCGAACGTGCGGCGCTGCGCGAAGAGGTGTTCGGCCCCATGAGTCTGCTGGTGCGGGCCAGCTCCCGCAGCGAGGTGCTGGAGGTTCTGGCCGCCGTGGGTGGCAGCCTCACGGTGACGATCTGGGGCGCCGACGAGGACAGCGACGACAACCGCGCGCTGGTGCGCGGCGCCACGGCCATCGCCGGGCGCGTGCTGTTTGCCGGCGTGCCCACCGGGGTGGCGGTGACGGCAGCCCAGCAGCATGGCGGCCCCTGGCCCGCGTCCACCGCGCCCATGACCACCTCGGTCGGTGACGCTGCCCTCGACCGCTTCTTGCGCCCGGTCTGCCTGCAGGACGCACCCGTCTGGCTGCTGGCGCGCGCTGGCGTTCCGTGCTGAACGCCCGCTGAACCCCGACAGCCCATGACCTTGCCGGTGGCCTTGGTGCCTGCGCCAGGCACGGTGGGCTCGCCGACATCGCGCTACAGTGCGGCCTCAATGAGGAGCCCGCCGGGCTTCAAGCGGAGACGCTGACATGACGTGGCTGATACTGGGTCTGGTGCTGTTTCTCGGCGTGCACAGCATCGCCATCGTGTCGCCCAGCGGGCGCGACCGTCTGTCTGCCCGTCTCGGTGAGGGTCCCTACAAGGGTCTCTATTCGCTTGCCTCTTTGCTCGGGCTGGTGCTGATCGTCTGGGGCTACGGGCTCGCGCGCCAGGCACCGGTGCCGCTGTATGCGATGCCAGGCGGCATGCGCCACCTGGCCGCGCTGCTGTTGCTGCCGGTGTTCGTGCTGCTGATCGCGGCCTACCTGCCCGGGCGCATCAAGACCGCGACGAAACACCCCATGCTGCTTGCCGTCAAGCTGTGGGCGCTGGCGCACCTGCTCGGGCAGTCGGTGACCGGCGGCACGCTGGCCGACGTCTTGCTCTTCGGCGGCTTCCTCGCCTGGGCGGTGGCCGACCGCATCTCGCTCAAGCGGCGTGCCGCCGCCGGGCTCACCCGCAGCGTGCCCGCGCTGCCCGCCAGCGGCTTCAACGACGTGATCGCCACCGTGGGCGGCCTCGCGCTGTACCTGGTGTTCATCTTCGGTGCCCACGCGTGGTTGTTTGGCGTGCGGCCGTTCGGTTGAAGCGGGAACCCGGGCCACGGCTTTCGGCTCCCAGGGTTTTCCATTCAGGAGATTCCATGTCCATTCCGCGCTCCCTGGCCGTCACCTTGGTCACGTTCGCACTGGCCGCACAGGCCCAGTCGCCCACCCTGCGCACCGACGTCGTGGCCAGCGGGCTGGAAAACCCGTGGGGTGTGGCCTTCATCGACGGTGGCCGCTTCCTGGTCACCGAGCGGCCTGGCCGCATGCGCGTGGTGTCGGCCAGCGGCCAGCTCGGCGAGCCGCTGGCCGGTCTGCCCCGGGTCGACGTGGTCGGCCAGGGTGGCCTGCTGGATGTGTTGGCCGACCGGGACTTCGCCCGCAACCGCACGGTGTACTTCTGCTACGCCGAGCCGGCCCAGACGGGCGCTGGCAACTCCACCGCGCTCGCCTCGGCCCGCCTGTCGACCGATGCCACGCGGCTGGAAGACGTGAAGGTCATCTTCAGCCAGAGCCCCAAGGTCAGCAGCCGCCTGCACTTTGGCTGCCGCATCGCCGAGGCGCCCGACGGTGCGCTGTTCCTCACCCTGGGCGACCGCTTCCAGCGCATGCAGGACGCACAGACACTGGACAACCACCACGGCAAGGTGGTGCGCATCCGCAAAGACGGCACGGCACCGGCCGACAACCCGTTCGCCCAGCGTGCCGGTGCGCTGCCCGAAATCTGGAGCCTGGGCCACCGCAACCTGCAGGGGGCCGCCATCGGGCCCGATGGCCAGCTCTGGACCAGCGAACACGGCCCGCAAGGCGGCGACGAGATCAACCGCCCCGGCGCTGGCAAGAACCACGGCTGGCCGGTCATCACCTTTGGCGTCAACTACGGCGGCAGCACCATCGGTGAAGGCATCACCCAGAAAGCCGGCATGGAACAGCCCCTGTACCAGTGGACGCCCTCGATGGCGCCGGCCGGCATGACCTTCGTGACCACCGACCGCTACGGGCCGGGGTTCAAGGGCAACCTGCTGGTGGCCTCGCTCAAGTTCCGCTACCTCGCGCGCCTCACGCTGGACGGCACCCGCGTGGTGAAAGAAGACAAGCTGCTGCCCGATCTGGGGCGGCGCCTGCGCGATGTGCGCGAAGGTCCAGACGGCTTCATCTACCTGCTGACCGACGAGCGCAACGGCCAGCTGCTGCGATTGCGGGCTCCGTAAAAATCCCTGTAAGAAGGCGCGGGCTGGTGCGACATACTTGCACCGTCGCACACCACCGCCCATGCCCGTACCTTCACGCACCCTGCTGCTGTTCAATCACGACTGGGATGCCATTGGCCACGCGCGGGCTGGTGCAAAGCTCGGCATGGCGTTCGACGAAGACGGCTTCGACCTGTTTTCTTTTCCGAGCAACGCCCGCCTGGTCTGGTTCGACATGGCGCGTTTCATCGACCGGCTGGCGCACCGGGCACGGGCCCTTGGGTGGGAGGCGGTCAGCTCCAGCCACGAGCAGTTCGGCGCCCTGGCCGCGGCTTTGCTGGCCGAGCGCATGGGCTGGCCGGGCACACCGGTGGCCGCCGTGCTGGCCTGCCAGCACAAGCTCTACGCCCGCCAGGTGCTGCAGCGCGTGGCGCCCGAAGCCAATGCCGGGTATGAGCTGCTCGACGCCGAATACGGTGCCCCCATTCCCTGTGGCATCGATTACCCGCGCTTTGTCAAGCCGGTGAAGGCCGCGTTCTCGGTGCTCGCGCGCGAGGTGCACAACCATGCGGAACTGCACCGACACACGCGCTTTGGCGCCTGGGAACTGTGGGTGATCCGCCGCCTGGTGGAGCCCTTCGAGCGCATGGCCCGGCAGCGGCTCGACCCGGGTCTCCCCAGCGCGCACCGCATGCTGCTCGAAGAGCCGGTGCGCGGTGACCAGTTCAATCTGGACGGGTATGCGTTCAACGGCGAAGTGAACGCCATCGGCGTGGTCGATGCGGTGATGTATCCCGGCACGCAGGCGTTCATGCGTTTTGAACTGCCGAGCCGGCTGGCCAGCGACGTGCAGGCCCGCGCGCTGGATGTGGCGCGCCGCTTTTTGCAGGCCGTCGGGTTCACGCACGGCCTGTTCAACATGGAGTTCTTCTACAACGCAGCGACCGACCGGCTCACCGTGATCGAGTTCAACCCGCGCATGGCAGCGCAGTTTTCCGATCTGTACCTTCGCGTGCAGGGACAGGATCTCCACGCGCTGGCGCTGGCGCTGGCCCACGGGCAAGACCCTGCCAGCGTGCCGCGCGTGACACCCTGCGCGGGCGCGGCGGCGAGCTTCGTGTACCGGGTGTTCAGCGCCGGACACCACGCGCCCATGCCCGAAACCGCGCAGCGCAATGCCTTTGCCGAGAGCTTCCCGGACGGTCTGCTGTTCCAGTTCCCCAAGCCGCGCGGCTCCATGGAACGCGACTTCAAATGGCTGGGCAGCTACCGCTACGGCATCGTGCATCTGGGCGGCGCTGATGCGGCCGACCTGCGGGCACGCTGCGAGGCGGCCAGCCGCTTGCTGGGATGGCCCGCGCCGTACGCTGTCCTCGCACCGCCTCCCGGCGCGACCGAGCCCGATGCGCCCTTGCCGGTGTTTGCGGTCCAGCCTTCGTCGGGCTTGATCCGCCAGGCCGAGCTGAGCGGATGAGCGATCGCTCCAGTCGCGGCCGGTGGCACCTGCCAGTGGGTCAAGGACTGACGCGCCGCAACGGGTTGATCGCGGGGGGCGCCTGGGTGTTCAGCTCGGGCGGGCTGCGTGGCTTCGTGCACGTGGGCGTGATCAAAGCGCTGGAAGAGCTGGACCTGAAGCCCGACCTGATCGTCGGTGCTCCGGCGGGTGCGCTGTTGGGCAGCCTGTGCGCGTCCGGACTGAGCGCCAGCGAGATCGAAACCCTGGCGCTGGAGTTGCAACCGTTCGCGCTCGCCCGCTTGTCGGTGGGCGCCACCGAGCGCCTGAGCGGCAGCGCCATCGCCGATCTGGTGCACCAACACAGCCGGGAGCCCTTGCTGGAACGCATGCCGGTGCCGATGGCCTGTGTGGCCGCGCCCCGCCCGGTGCCGAGCGTTACCGCGAGAGCGACCTGCGCAAGAAAGCGCTGATCGACACCGACGGTGCGTTGGCCGACCTGCTGCTCAAACCCGATTTCGGTTACTGGGTCAGCGCTGTCGCGAGCGTTCAGCCAGCGCGCCATGGCAGCGGGCTACGAGGAAACCCTGACACAGGCCGCAGCGCTGCGGGCGCTGCATGGCGTCTGATGCTGGGGCATCGCTTTATTCGGGTGTTTGCGGGTCAGGCCTTTGCGCGTTCAACGCAGCGAGCTTGGCGACGATGGGCTTTGCCGCCTCGTACGTCTCCTGAGTGCCGAAGCGGGCTTCCAGCCGCTCAATCCCCCGTTGCAAGGTGGGTCCAACCGCGATGCTGGCTTGATCCAGACTCGTGTCCGATTGCTCGAGAGATTTCAGAAGATCCAGCGCAGAGCCTTTGGTGCCACTGTCCATCAAATACCAGAAGGTGGTTTGGCGCAAACCGTTGTGCTTGGCGATCTTATTACCGAAGGAGCGACCAGAGCCTATGCCGTAGTTTTTCCAGAAGATGACCGCGAGTGCAATCAGAATCGCGAGACTGAAAACGGTGGTGAAGTCGGGCATTGAATGGTCTTTCAGGGGCGAGGATGTCAGCAGGTCCAACAGAATAGTCCAGTTTGCCGCTCCATCGCCCAGCCACCCGCATCCGACCTGACTTCAACCGATTCAAGGCGCCGCCGGCACCACCTGCGGCTTGCCCTGCATCACCGGCAAGGTGCCGGCCGCGCGCCGGGCTTCCTATTCCGCCTGCAGCGCCGCATCGCTCTTGTAGTGCGGCACGCGCAAGACCATGCGTTTGTAGCGCACCCAGAGCGGGTTGGACCCGGCGATTTCGTCGCACCAGTATTGGTGCGCGCGTTGCAGGTTGAGTTCGGTCTGCATCTCGAACTGATCGCGCGAGGCCTGGCCGCCAAACACATACAGCTTGCCGCGGTAGATGCGCCAGGTGTTGGGTCCGCCACCCGCGCCCCAGGGCACAGCGCAGTTGATGCCGTTGTTGCAGTAGCCGCCGAACTGCGGCATGTATTTCGTCGGCTCGCGCAGGAACGCGGCCTTGTTCGCTTCGCTGGCAAACCGCCAGGTCACACCCAGGTGCTCGGCCTGGATGGCGGGGTTGCCGGGCACGGCGTTGTTATGGGGGAATTAGGCCACGGGGTCGTGGCCCATCAGCACGAACTGGCTGGCCGCCGCGTCGCTGGTGGTGCGAAACGGCGTGCCGCGGCGCTGCAGCGTCTGCATGCGGCTTGAGGTCATGTGGGTCGGGATCGCAGGGGTTCGTCGCCATGGGCCCCGGCCGGGCAGACCTGGGTGCCCGCGTTGCCGGCCAGCATGGCCTCGATGTGATCGAGCGAACCGATCACGGCGCGCTGACCGGTGGCGAGCACGAATGCCCGCGCCGCTTCGACCTTCGGCCCCATGGAGCCGGCCGCAAAGTCGTGTTGGGCCAGAGCTTGAGGCGTCACCTGGCCCAGGGCGCGTTGCGTGGGCAGGCCCCAGTCGAGGTAAACCGCCGCCACATCGGTGGCGATGACCAGCACATCGGCCTGCAATTCGCGGGCGAGCAGGCTGGTGCACAGGTCCTTGTCGATCACCGCCGAAACCCCTTGCAGGCCGTGCCCATTCGGGTCGCCGCCGCGCGCCACCGGTATGCCGCCTCCACCCGCTGCGATGACCAGCGCGCCGTGTTCCAGCAACCAGCGGATGGCTTGCAAGCCGAGCACGCGCACCGGCAGCGGCGATGCAACGACACGCCGGAAGGCATCGCCGTCCGCCGCCATGACCCAGCCTTTGTCGGCGGCCACGCGCTCGGATTCGGCCTGGGTGTACACCGGCCCGATGGGTTTGGTGGGGTGCCGGAAGGCGGGATCCTGCAGGCTCACTTCCACGCGGGTGATCAGCGTCGTGACCGTGCGGGTGGCCGGCAGCAGGTTGGCCAGTTCCTGCTCCAACAGGTAGCCGATCATGCCGTCGGTCTGTGCCCCCAGCACGTCCAGCGGGTACGCCTCCACCTCCTCGTAGGCGGCGGCCTGCAAAGCCAGCAGACCCACCTGCGGGCCGTTGCCATGCGTCAACACCAGGTCGTGCTGCGCGGCCACGCGGGCCAGCTGGGCGGCCGCTTTGCGGATGTTCTCCAGCTGGTTGTCGGCCGTGGGCGGCTGGTCGCGCCGCAACAGCGCGTTGCCGCCCAGGGCGACCACCACCTTCATGACCGAACCCCGCGGGTGTTCATCCGAGCGTGGCCACGAGCACGGCCTTGATGGTGTGCAGGCGGTTTTCAGCCTGTGTGAAAACGATGGAGGCGTCGGACTCGAACACCTCGTCGGTGACCTCGATCTCGCTCAGCCCGTATTTCTCGTGCACCTCGCGACCGACCTCTGTGTCCAGTCCATGAAAAGCCGGCAGGCAATGCATGAATTTCGTGCGCGGCTTGCCGGTCGCTCGCATCAGGGCGGTCGTCACTTGGTAGGGCAGCAGCTGCTCGATGCGCTGCTTCCACACGCTGTCGTCTTCGCCCATCGACACCCAGACATCGGTGTACAGAAAGTCCGCGCCGGCCACGGCCTTGAGCGGATCGGACTCCAGGGTGATGCGGGCGCCGGTGCTGCGGGCCAGCTCGCGCATCTGCGCCACCAGCTCGGGCGGCGGCATCAGGGCGGCGGGTGCGCACAGGCGCAGGTCCATGCCCATCTGCGTGCCGCCGACCAGCAGCGAACTGCCCATGTTGAAGCTGGCGTCGCCCAGGTAACAGAAGCTCAGCTCGTGCAGCGGCTTTTCGCCGAACTCCTGCATGGTCATCAGGTCGGCCAGGATCTGTGTCGGGTGTGCTTCGTCGGTCAGACCGTTCCACACCGGCACTTTGGCAAAGCGCGCCAGCTCTTCGACCACGCTCTGGTGAAAGCCCCGGTATTCGATGCCGTCGTAGAAGCGCCCGAGCACGCGGGCCGTGTCCTTCAGCGATTCCTTGTGGCCCAGCTGCGAGCTGCCCGCGTCCAGGTAGGTGACGTGTCCGCCCTGGTCGTGCACAGCCACCTCGAAGGCGCAGCGGGTGCGCGTCGAGGGCTTCTCGAAGATCAGCGCGATGTTCTTGCCCTTCAGGCGCGGCAGTTCGTTGCCCACCGCTTTCGAACGCTTGAGCTCGGCGGCCAGGTCGAGCAGAAAGCGGATGTCTTCGGGCGAGAAATCTTTCAGCGCCAGCAGGCTGCGGTTGCGAAGGTTGAAGCTCATGGGGTTTCCAGGGTGGGGTGGCTGTGTGGGGGCGCAGGTCTTCGACGCCGGCGCTCAGCGCATGTCGAACAATTCCTGATGGAAGGCAGCTGCGGGCAGGCCATGCGCCAGGAAGTCCCGCCGCAGCGCCTGGCCAAAGGCGGCCGGGCCGCAGAACCAGACGCCGCTGTGTTTCCAGTCGGGCACCGCAGCACAGATGCGCTCAACGTCCAGCCGGCCATCCTCGGCATCGACCAGCAGGTGCAGGTGCACCTTCGCATCGGCCGCATCGCGGCGGAGCAAGGCCAGCGCCTGTTCGTCGCGCTCGGCGGTGGTGTGAAACAGGTCGATCGACTTTCCGTCGGGCTGCATGGCCAGCGCCTTCATGCGCGCCACAAACGGGGTGATCCCGATGCCGCCCCCGACCCAGATCTGGCGCGGCTGTTCGCCCCGAAAGTTGAACTGGCCGTACGGCCCTTCGACGGTGACCAGTTGCCCAGCCTTCAGGGTGGTGATGAGCGCCCGCGTGTGGTCACCCAGGCCCTTGATCAACAGGCCGAGGTGGCCGTCACCGTTCCAGGCGGACGTCAGGGTGAAGGGGTGTGCCCCCTCCTTTTTGTCGAAACTCACAAAGGCAAACTGTCCCGCTTCGTGACCCGCCCAGCGGTCCTTCAGCTGGATGTGAACGCTCAGCACACCCACGCCCGGCAACAGCTCGACACGGGAAACCTCCCCCACGGCCTTGCGGCTGTGGCCGACGCGCCGCAACAGGATGCGAACCGCGGCGGCGCTCCCGCCCACCATCAGCAGCGCCACCAACAACCCCAGCGGCGTCGGCCATTCGTGCCACCGCATCAACACCACGGCGTGAAAGACCAGCACGAGGTACGCGACGGCCAGCAAGCGGTGCGTTTTGAAAAAATGGCGATAGGGAAACCGTTTCACCAGCGCCAGCACGGTGAGAACCACCAACGCATAAAACGCCCATTCGCCGACCGATTCGGCCAGGCCGCGCTGGCTGCCCAGCAGTTGCTGCAAGGCGCCAAGGGGTTCGGTGGACCGCACGCGGACCGGCCGCTCCATCCAGCCCAGGCTCACCAGCCACTTCGGCGACTGCGACCCCACCCAGTGCGTGGTGGAGGCGACCAGCGCGGCAATGCCCAGCCACTTGTGCAAGCGGTACATCTTGTCCAGACCGCCCAGCCAGGGCTCGAACAGCACCGGACGCACGGCCAGCATCAATGCCGCGCTCATCACGCCGATGGCCATCACGCCCGTCCAGTCGATGAACAGCGACCGCCAGGGCAGAAATCCCTGCGTCGCCCACAGCGTCGGGTTGGCCGCCCACCACAGCGCGGACAGCAAGACCATCAAACCCGCAAAGGCCCATTGGATGCGCTTCATCGAGGCGTGCTCACGGCAGGATGCGGGTGGTCACAGCGCATCGCGCTCGATCGGGCACGACATGCAGTGGCTGCCGCCGCGCCCGCGTCCCAGCTCGGCGCCCGAGACGGTGATGACCTCCACCCCCGCCTTGCGCAGCAGGGTGTTGGTGTGCGTGTTGCGGGCATAGCCCATCACCACGCCGGGCGCGAGGGCCAGCAGGTTGTTGCCGTCGTCCCACTGTTCGCGTTCGGACTGCCAGGCATCGCCGCCGGTGGCCACCGACCGCAACCTGGGCAAGCCCAACGCACCGGCCACCACGTCGAGAAACGGCGCCGTTTCGGTGCGCACGTCCAGGCTGCCCTCACGCGCACCCGGGCGCAGGCTGTGCACGCGGATCGCGTCGACCATCTCTGGAAAGGTGGTGACCAGATCGACGTCGCAGAAGGTGAACACCGTGTCCAGGTGCATGGCGCCGCGCGACTTGGGAATCTGCGCAGCCAGCACGAGGGTGGCAGCCCCCTGTGCGAACAGCGCACGGGCCAGCTGGCTCACGGCCTGCGGCGATGTGCGCTCGCCCATGCCGACCATCACCACGCCTTGGCCGAGCGGCATCACGTCGCCGCCCTCCAGCGTGGCGCCGCCGTGGTCCTGGTCGGGGTCGCCCCACCAGGTCTTGACCTGGCCGACAAACAGCGGGTGGAAGCGGTACACCGCGGCCGTGAGCAGCGTCTCCTGCCGGCGTGCCGGCCAGTACATCGGGCAGAGCACCACACCCTCGCCAATCCAGCAGCTGCTGTCGCGGCTGAACAGGGTGTTGGGCAAGGGGGGCAGCAGAAAGTCGGTGGCGGTGGCGGTGCGTGCCAGCAAGCCCTTGGGTTCGAACGGCAGCTCCGAGCGCGCCAGGCCACCGATCAGGTGCTCGGCCAGGTGCATGGGTGGCAGGCCTTCGAGCCAGGGTCGCAGCTGCTCTGACAGTTCGGCATCGATCGTGCCGGGTTCGAGCTTGCGGTCGAGCAGCCAGGCGCGCGCGACCGGGTCGGCCACGATGGTGGCCAACAGGTCGTGCAGCTCCAGCACCTCCACGTCGCGGTTCACCATCGCGTTGGTGAAGGCATCGTGGTCGTTGCGCGCCTGGGACACCCACAGCACGTCGTCAAACAGCAGCTCGCGGCAGTTGGCCGGCGTCAGGCGCCGCTGCGCCAGCCCAGGCCGGCACACGAGCACGCGGCGCAGGCGGCCGACTTCGGAATGCACGCCAGGGTTCATGGTGTTGGCTTTCTGTTGGAGGGAGAGAACAGGCCGTTCACAGGCTCAGCCGACCGGTGGCCAGCATCGTGGCCGCCGTGCCCGCCAGTGCCACCAGCGCGGCCAAAATGGCCCACTCCCAGGCGGTGAACACGCGCTCCTGGCGCTGGCGCTTGGCCCAGGCGTACAGCAGCACACCCGGCGCATACAGCAACGCACTCAGCAGCAAATACTTGAAGCCCGCGGCGTAGAGCAACCACACGCAGTACAGCGTGGCCAGTGCGGCGACGGCGCTGTCGCTGCGGTGGCCCGTCGCCTGGGAGCCTTCGCCCCGCCAGGCCACCGACAGGCCATAGGCCGCGCTGAACAGATAGGGCACCAGGATCATGGCGGTCGCCAGCGAGATCAGCGCCAGGTAGGACGCCTCGGAAAACAGCGTCACCAGCAGGAACAGCTGCACCATGCCATTGGTCAGCCACAGCGCGTTGGCGGGCACACCCTGCCGGTTGGGCTGCGCCAGCCACTTCGGCATGACGCCGCCGCCGGCCGGGGTGAACAGCGATTCGGCGGCCAGCAGCATCCAGGCCAGAAAACCGCCGCCCACCGAGACGATCAGGCCCACATAGATCAGCACCGCGCCCCAGGTGCCGACGGCACTTTCCAGCACGCCGGCCATCGACGGGTTCTTCAGCCCGGCCAGCGTGGGCTGGTTGAAGATGCCCAGCGACAGCAGCGACACCGACATCAGCAACATCAGGCAGATCAAAAAGCCGATGACGGTGGCACGTCCCACGTCTTCGCGCTTCTTGGCGCGCGCCGAATACACGCTGGCGCCTTCGATGCCGATGAACACCCACACCGTCACCAGCATCGTGCTTTTGACCTGATCGAGCACCGAGCCGAGCTGTGCATCGCCCCAGAAGTCGAGGCGGAAGGTGTCGATCTCAAAGGCCAAGGCCACCAACACGATGAACAGCAGCAACGGCACGATCTTGGCCGCGGTGACCACCGCGTTGAGCACGGCCGCGCCCTGGATGCCGCGCAGCACCAGAAAGTGGATGACCCACAGCACCACCGAGGCACCGAGGATGGCCGCCGGCGAATTGCCGTCGCCGAACACCGGGAAGAAATAGCCCAGCGCACTGAATGCCGCCACCAGGTAGCCGACGTTCCCGATCCAGGCGCTGACCCAGTAGCCCCAGGCGGAATTGAAGCCGACGTATTCGCCCGACAGCGCGCGGGCATAGGCGTACACACCGTTGTCGAGCTCGGGCTTGCGCATCGACAGCATCTGGTACACCCGCACCAGCAGCAGCATGCCGATGCCGGTGATGGTCCAGCCGATCAGGATGGCACCGGCACCAGCGCCCGCCGCCATGTTCTGCGGCAGACCGAAGATGCCGCTGCCGATGATGGAGCCGACGACCAGCGCCACGAGCAGCCCCAGGCCCAGCCTGGAGGTTGAAGGGGCGGGGGCCGGGCGGGATGCTGGGCTCGATGACGACATGCGGATTCCAAGGGGTGGGGTGCGTGCAAGTTAGGCCGACGCCGGTCTCGGGTCTGTGCGCTGCCGAACCGAGGGTCTTGCTCGGTACCGCACGGACAGCGTCCACCAAGCGGCGTTACAAGGGTGTGCCCCGTGCGGCCGCTCGGGCGTTCCGGGTACAGCTTGAGAGACGAAAAAAGCCGCGCCATGTCCATCCAGATCCACCTCGTTCGCCACGGCGAAACCGCCTGGTCACTGACCGGGCAGCACACCGGCACCACCGATCTCGACCTGACCCCACGCGGTGCCGCTCAGGCGAGCGGTCTGGCCGAGGTGTTGCGGTCCATCCAGGCCAGCCATGTCCTGTCCAGCCCGAGCCTGCGTGCTCGCCGGACCTGCGAGCTGGCTGGTTTGGGCGGGGATGTCGGTATCGATGCCGACCTGAGCGAGTGGGACTACGGCGCCTACGAGGGGCTGCGCACCACAGACATCCAGCGGGAGCGCGCGGCATGGAACGTCTGGCGCGATGGCTGCCCGGACGGCGAGAGCCCGGCCGACGTCTCAGCGCGGGCCGATCGCCTGATCGCTCGCCTGCTGGCCCTGGAGGGCCATCTGCTGCTGTTCTCACACGGCCAGTTCGGTGCTGCGCTGGCCGCCCGCTGGATCGGCCTGCCGCTGCTCGCCGGGCAACATCTGGCGCTGAATCCCGCGTCGCTGAGCATCCTCGGCCAGGACGCACGACACCCCGGGCGCCGGTTGATCTCTCTGTGGAACCAGACCGCTGTCTCGTGCAGCGCCACCTGAGACCGGCGGCAAGGCCATTCGCCGTTCAGCGTCCGCCAGCGCACAGACCGCAGAGCGACGACCGTGCTTCCCTCGGAGCATCGATCCCACCGGAATCACCATGCCCGACACCCTCGATCCCGACCAGCTCCACAAGATGCACGCTTGGTGGCGCGCCGCCAACTACCTGTCGGTCGGCCAGATTTACCTGCAGGACAACCCGCTGCTGGAAACACCGCTGACGCAAGAGCATGTGAAGCGGCGCCTGCTGGGCCATTGGGGCACCACACCCGGGCTGAACCTGATCTATGTGCACCTGAACCGGTTGATCAAGGCACACGAACTGGACATGTTGCTGGTGGTCGGCCCTGGTCACGGCGGGCCGGGCATCGTGGCCAACACCTACCTCGAAGGCAGCTACACCGAGCATTACCCCGCCATCGAGCGCGACCGCAGCGGCATGCGGCGGCTGTTCCGCCAGTTCTCGTGGCCGGGCGGCATCCCCAGCCACGTGGCGCCGGAAACCCCGGGCTCGATCCACGAAGGTGGCGAGCTCGGCTATTCGCTGGCGCACGCCTATGGCGCGGCCTTCGACAACCCGGGCCTGATCGTGACCTGCATCGTCGGCGATGGAGAGGCCGAAACCGGGCCGCTGGCCGCGAGCTGGGACTCGAACAAGTTCCTGAACCCCGCACGCGATGGTGCCGTGTTGCCCATCCTGCACCTCAACGGCTACAAGATCGCCAACCCGACCGTTCTGGCCCGCATCGGTCGCACCGAGCTGTTCGAGCTGATGCACGGCCATGGCTACGAGCCGCACTTCGTGGCGGGCGACGATCCGGCCCTGGTGCACCAGAGCCTGGCCACCACGATGGACAAGGCGCTGGCACACATCCGGCGCATCCAGGCGGTGGCCCGCGCACCGGGCGCCTCCACGCCGCCCGAAAGACCGCGCTGGCCGATGATCATCCTCGACACACCCAAGGGCTGGACTGGCCCGAAGGAAGTGGATGGTCTGCCGGTGGAGGGCACCTGGCGCGCCCACCAGGTGCCGATCGCCAACTTCACCCGACCTGAACATCTGCAGCAGCTCGAAGCCTGGCTGCAAAGCTACCGCCCCCGGGAACTGTTTGACGACGCGGGCAAGTTCCGGGAGGAATTCGCTGCGATCGCACCCACCGGGCGGCGCCGGATGGGCTTCAATCCGCATGCCAATGGTGGGCAGTTGCTGCAGCCGCTGGTGTTGCCGCGGCTGCACGAACACGCGGTGGTGGTGTCGGCCCCTGGCAGCGCCGAGGCCGAAGCCACGCGGGCGCTGGGTGGCTTTCTGCGCGAGGTGATGCGGCTGAACCTGGCCAGTGCCAACTTCCGCCTGTTTGGCCCGGACGAGACCGCTTCCAACCGGCTGGAGGCGGTGTACGCGGTGTCGGGCAAGGCCTGGATGGGCGAGACCGTGGCGAACGACACCGACCTGAGCACCGACGGCCGCGTGATGGAGGTGCTGAGCGAACACCTCTGCGAAGGCTGGCTGGAAGGCTACCTGCTGACCGGACGCCACGGCCTGCTGTCGTGCTACGAGGCTTTCATCCACATCATCGACTCGATGTTCAACCAGCACGCCAAGTGGCTCAAGGTCAGTCGCAAGATTCCGTGGCGCGCGCCCATCGCATCGCTGAACATCCTGCTCACCTCCCACGTCTGGCGGCAGGACCACAACGGCCTGTCGCACCAGGACCCGGGCTTCATGGACCACGTGGCCAACAAGTCCCCCGAGGTGGTGCGCATCTACCTGCCGCCCGATGCCAACTGCCTGCTGTCGGTGGCCGATCAGTGCCTGCGCAGCCGCCATTGCGTCAACGTCATCGTTGCAGGCAAGCAGCCCTCGTGGCAATGGCTCGATCTGGACGCCGCGGTGCGCCATTGCGCGGTCGGCGCCAGCGTGTGGGACTGGGCGGGCACCGAAGCCATCGACAGCGACCAGGGACCCGATGTGGTGATGGCCTGCGCCGGCGATGTGCCGACGCTGGAATGCCTGGCCGCCGTGATGCTGCTGCGCGAAGACGTGCCGGGCATCCGCATCCGCGTGGTGAACGTGGTCGACCTGATGGCCCTGCAGCCGCCCGGGGAGCATCCGCACGGCCTGAACGACCGCGACTTCGACGCCCTGTTCACCATGGATCGGCCGGTCGTCTTCGCCTTTCACGGCTACCCGTCGCTGGTCCACAAGCTCACCTACCGGCGACACAACCACGCCAACATCCATGTGCGTGGTTTCAAGGAAGAAGGCACCACGACCACGCCGTTCGACATGGTGGTGCTCAACAACCTCGACCGCTACCAGCTGGCGCTCGACGCGGTGCGGCGCATCCCTCGCCTGGCCAGCGAGGTGGAGGCGGCCACCTCGCGCTACTGGACGCGCATCGAACGCCACAAGCTGCACATCGCCGAACACGGCGACGATCTGCACGAGGTGCGCACCTGGCGCTGGCAGGGCGCTGCGTGAGCTTGCCTCGCGCTCTGGTTGGCTCGAAAGGGCGGTACTGACATGAGCGAACCGCCCAGCCCGCGCAGCTTGCCATACGATCCTTCGCTGATGGCCGACACGGATGTGGCGCTGGCGCTCGGTGCCGACCTGGAGCAGGGCTTGAGCGCCGAAGAAGCGGCCAACCGCTTGCAGACAGACGGCCCGAACGAACTGCGCGCGGTGCCCGCTGTGCCCGCCTGGCGCCGGGCACTGGCCCAACTGCAAGACCCTCTGGTGTATTTGCTGGGCGTGGCGGCGGCGGTGGCGCTGGCCGCCTGGTGGTTCGAAGGCCGGGGCCAGCCGGGCGCCGCGGGCTGGCCGCTCGACGCCATCGTGATCGCCTGTGTGGTGGTGCTCAACGCGGTGCTGGGCTGGCTGCAGGAGGCCAAGGCGGCGCAGGCGGTGGCGGCGCTGGCGAAGATGACCACCGCCACCTCGGCCGTGTTGCGCGATGGTGAAGTGGTGCGTGTGCCCAGCGCCGAACTGGTCCAGGGCGACCTGCTGGTGCTCGCCGAGGGCGACGCCGTGGGCGCCGATGCGCGCCTGGTGCAGACCGCCGCGCTGATGCTGCTGGAAGCGCCGCTGACGGGCGAGAGCGAGGCGGTGCTGAAGGACGCGGCGCCGCTGTCCGGGACGGCGGCGCTGGGCGACCGGCTGAACATGGTCTTCAAGGGCACGGCGGTCGCGCAGGGAACCGGGCGCGCCGTCGTCACCGCCACCGGCATGCAGACGGAACTGGGTGGCATCGCCACCTTGCTCGACACCACGCCCGACGCACCCTCGCCGCTGCAGGTCGAGATCGCGTACCTGGGCAAGGTGCTGGGCATCGCGGCGCTGGTTATTGCCGCGGTGGTGGTGGCCACCATCCTGCTCACTTCGGACATCCACAGCATGGCCGATGCCGTCACGGTGCTGCTGCTGGGCGTGTCGCTGGCGGTGGCGGCCGTGCCCGAGGGCCTGCCCGCCATCCTGTCGGTGGTGCTGGCCATGGGCGTGCGCCGCATGGCGCACCACCACGCCATCGTCAAGAAGCTGGCGTCGGTCGAAACACTGGGCTCGGCATCGGTCATTGCGTCGGACAAAACCGGCACGCTCACGCGCGGCGAGATGACGGTGCAGCGGGTGATGACGGCCTCCGGCCGCAGCGACATCACCGGCGTGGGCTACGCGCCCGTTGGGCGTGCCGAGACGGGCGGGACCGAACCGACCACCGGCCCGCTGCGCTCCGAGTTGCAGGCCGTGCTGCAGGGTGGCAGCCTGGCAGGCAATGCCCAACTGCGGCAGGACGAGGCAGGTCAATGGGGCATCCAGGGCGACCCGACCGAAGCCGCGTTCCTGGTGGCCGAACGGAAACTGGGTCCTGTCGAGCCCGGTGATGCGACAGCCGATGGCCAGGACCGCTTCGAACGCATCGGCGAGATCCCCTTCACCTCGGAGCGCAAGATGATGTCGGTGCTGGTGGTGGACGCTGCCGATGGTGACGCGCACCTGCTCTTCACCAAGGGAGCGCCCGATGTGCTGCTGGCGCACTGCACCCACGCGCGCCGGGGTGAGGCCACGGTAGAGATGGATGCCGCTTTGCATGCGCAGGTGCACGCCGATGTGGTGGCGATGACCGGTGACGCGCTGCGCACGCTGGGCGTAGCGCGCCGCACGCTGGCAGCCGACGCGCGGATGCCGGACGATGCGATTGAGGCCGCAGCGCTCGAACAAGGGCTGGAGTACCTCGGCACCGTCGGCATCATCGACCCGCCACGCGCAGAAGCGGCCGCTGCTGTTGCCGAGGCCCGCCGGGCCGGCATCCGTGTGGTGATGATCACCGGCGACCACCCGCGCACGGCCGCGCGCATCGCGACCGATCTCGGTATCGTCGAAGCCGGGGCGCCGGTGCTCACCGGCACCGAACTCGACCGGCTGGACGACGACAAGGCGTTTGCCGCCGCCGCGCTCAAGACCTCGGTGTTCGCCCGCGTGGCACCCCGGCACAAGCTGCGCATCGTGCGCTCGCTGCAAGGCAGCGGCCATGTGGTGGCCATGACGGGCGACGGCGTCAACGACGCCCCGGCCCTCAAGGCCGCCGACATTGGCGTGGCCATGGGTGTGTCGGGCACCGAAGTGAGCAAGGAGGCGGCCCGCATGATCCTGGCCGACGACCACTTCGCCACCATCGTGCTGGCGGTGCGCGAAGGCCGCGGCGTGCTCGACAACATCCGCAAGTTCCTGCGCTACCTGTTGTCGTCGAACCTGGCCGAGGTGCTGACCGTGTTCGTCGGCGTGGTGGGTGCGAGCGTCATCGGCCTGGAAGCCACGGCCACCGGGGCGGGCGGCACGGTGGTGCTGCCGCTGCTGGCCACGCAGATTTTGTGGATCAACCTGGTCACCGACACCGGGCCCGCGCTGGCCATGGGTGTGGACCCGATCGCCGACGACGTGATGGCACGCAAGCCCCGAAAGCGCAGCCAGCGCATCATCGGTGCGCGCATGGGGCTGGGCGTGCTGGAAGGCGGTGTGGTGATGGCGGCGCTGACCCTGCTGACGCTGGACCTGTTTCTGCCCGGTGGGCTGATCGAGCCGGTGGACGCCTGGCTCGGCGCCGGTCCGCACAGCCTGGAACTGGCGCGCACCGCAGCTTTCACGGTGCTGGTGCTGACGCAGCTGTTCAATTGCTTCAACGCACGCTCGGCCTCCGCGTCCGCGTTCCGTGCGCTGGGATCGAACCGCTGGCTGTGGGCAGCGGTGGCCCTGTCGGCAGCGCTGCAGGTGGCGGTGGTGCACCTGCCCTTCCTCAACCTCGCCTTTGGCACCGTGCCGTTGTCGGCCGGTCAGTGGGCCGTGTGTGTGGCCATGGCCAGCGGGGTGCTCTGGTTCGTCGAAGGGCGCAAGCTGCTGCGACGGACGGTGCAAGACACTTGGCGTCAACCGGCAGCGCGCTGAACGACTGCCCGGCGGTCAGGGTGCGGAAGGCACCACCTGCGGTTTGCCCGGCATCACCGGCAAGGTGCCGGCCGCGCGTTTGCTTTCCCATTCCGACTGCAGCGCGGCGTCGCTCTTGTAGTGCGGCACGCGCAAGACCATGCGTTTGTAGCGCACCCAGAGCGGGTTGGACCCGGCGATTTCGTCGCGCCAGTATTGGTGGGCGCGTTGCAGGTTGAGCTCGGTCTCCATCTCGAACTGATCGCGCGAGGACTGGCCGCCAAACACATACAGCTTGCCGCGGTAGATTCGCCAGGTGTTGGGGCCACCACCGGCGCCCCAGGGCACGGCGTAGTTGATGCCGTTGCTGCAGTAGCCGCCGAACTGCGGCATGTATTTCGTCGGCTCGCGCAAAAACTCGGCCTTGTTGGCCTCGCTGGCAAAGCGCCAGGTCACACCCAGGTACTCGGCCTGGATGGCGGGGTTGCCGGGCACGGCGTTGTTCTGGGTGAAGTAGGCCACGGGGTCGTAACCCATCAGCATCAGCTTCTCTGCAGACGCGTCGCTGGTGGTGCGAAACGGTGGCCCCTGGTCGGCAGCGCCAGCGGCCGTGGCCAAGTTGGCGCAGCCCGCCAGCAGCCCGGCGGCACTGAGGGTGATGAGGCTCAGGGCGTGTCGTCTTTTCATGGTGTTCTCCTGGGTGGAACGATGTGGTGTGAGGCCGTGGTGACCGATGGCGCCGCAGGCGGCGCGGGGGGGTCAACAGTCTTTCGCCAGGCGAACACCGCTGAACTGCCAGCGCGCGTCGGTGGGGAAGAAGTTGCGGTAGCTGGCGCGGATGTGCTCGCGCGGTGTGGCGCAGGAGCCGCCGCGCAGCACCATCTGGTTGACCATGAACTTGCCGTTGTATTCGCCCACGGCGCCGGCCCAGGGACGGTAGCCGGGGTAGGGCGTGTAGGGGCTGGCGGTCCATTCCCACACGTCGCCGCCCATTTGCTGCAGCCCTGGGCCGCTGCGCGCGAGCGGCATGGGGTGCAGCGCGCCGCTGTCCAGAAAATTGCCCTGGCTGTGCAGCGCGGGGCCGATGGAGCGCGCCGCCTGCTCCCACTCGGCTTCGGTCGGCAGGCGGATCGGCTCGCCGTCCTGTGCGGCGCGCCAGCGGGCGTAGGCGTCGGCCTCGAACCAGCTGATGTGCACCACCGGGGTGTGCGGGTCGATGGGCATGCGCCCGTGCAGGGTGAAGTTCGTCCAGCCGCCGTGTTGCGCCGGGTCGCCGTCCTGTTGCCAGTACAGCGGCGAACGGACGCCTTGCGCGCGAAGCCAGTCCCAGCCAGTGGCCATCCACCAGCGAGGGTCGGCGTAGCCGCCGCCGTCCATGAAGGCCAGCCATTCCCCGTGGGTGACCAGACGCGTGGCCAGAGCGTGCGGCTGCAGCAGTGCGTCGTGTGCCGGGGTTTCGTTGTCAAAGGCAAAGCCCTCGCCGGTGTGGCCCAGCTGCACGGTACCACCGGAAAAAGTCACCCATTCCATGGGCGCAGCCACCACGCTGCCCAGCGGCCATTGCGGGTGGTAGACCGGATTCAGCGGGTTGCTGGCCAGCAGGTGCTTGAGGTCGGTGAGCAGCAGTTCCTGGTGTTGTTGCTCGTGCTGCAGGCCCAGTTCCATGAGCGTGCCCAGCTCTTCGCCGGGTTCGTGTTGCAGCAGCGCGGCGATCCGCGCGTCCACGTGGACGCGCCAGGCCTTTACCTCGGCCAGGCCGGGGCGGGTGATGAGCCCGCGCTGGGGACGGGGATGCTGGTCGCCCACGCCCTGGTAGTAGCTGTTGAACAGCACGCGGAAGGCGGGGTTGAAGGGCTGGAAGCCGGGCTCGAAACGCTCAAGGACGAAGGTTTCGAAAAACCAGGTGACGTGTGCCAGGTGCCATTTGGCGGGGCTGGTGTCGGGCATGGACTGCACCTGGCAGTCGGCTTCGCTCAGCGGGGCTGCCAGGGCCAGGGTCTGCGCCCGCACCCGGGCGTAGCGCCGGGCCAGCGCGCTGGTGTGGGCGGAAGCGTGATCCCGTGTCTGGGTTTTCATGTGGCGTCTTCTCGGTGGATGCCGCTGGCGATATAGCCCATGCCCCATTGTGTGCTGTTCCAGCGAAAGTGGTCGCAGCGCGCGGCCACATGGCTCCAGGGTTCCCAGAGGTCGGCCGCCTTGGCGTTGTAGGGACGGTTCTTCAGCCAGGCCACGATGTTCAGCGGCCCGGTCCACCACGGAAAAAACTTCATGCCGGCCATGGCCACGCGTCCGCCGGGCTTGACCTGCCGCAGGATGTTGGCCACCGCTTCGGGGGTGCGGCAGATGTCGTGCGTGTAGTTGAAGAGCACGGCGTCGGCCAGCACCGGGAGTTGCACGGTTTCGGCCGGCTGGTTGGCGTGCCACACATTGGCCCAGCCCTCGCGCTGAACGCGCTGCTGCGCGAGCGCAAACATCTCGGGGCTTTGTTCGAAGGCCAGCACCCGCCCGGTGTCGCCCACGCCCTCGCGCAGCAGCGCATAGCTCAGGCCGGTGCCAGCGCCCACGTCCAGCACCGTCTGGCCGGGTTGCAGTTGCAGCAGGGCAATGGTGCGCCGGCGCAGCGGCATGGTGAATTCGGCCGAGGCGTCGTAACCCGCCGCCTTGCTGCGGTAGCGCTCGATGGACAGTTGATTGGAATTCATGTCCAACTTGGTCGGTGCTGACGTCAGGAACTTACACGCGAGGCCGAATGCAGGCCCATGACGCCGATGACGATCAGGCCGATGCTGACCATCTTGATCGCGGTGGCCGGTTCCTTGAAGTAACAGATGCCGATCAGCGCGGTGAGCACCGTGCCCACGCCCGACCACACGCCGTACACAACGCTCAGGCCCAGCACCCGGATCACCAGGGTGTTGAGGGCGAAGGAGCCGGCGTAGAACAAGAAGATCAACACCGAGGGCGTGAGCCGGGTGAAACCTTCAGACAAGCGCATGCTGGTGGTGCCGGCCACTTCCAGCAGGATGGCCACCGACAGCACGGCCCAGGCCTGCGCGACGCTGAGCGTGATGGCGTTCATCGGGTCAACCAGCGCCTTGCGCCATGGCTGCAGGCGTCGACCAAAGCCACCATCAGCAGCATGGCGCCCAGAATGGTACCGGTCTTGTTCATCTGGAACAGGCCCATGTGGAAGGCCAGCAACTGGCCCAGGCCACCCGCGCCCACCACGCCCAGCACGGCCGCGGCGCGGATGTTGTTTTCCCAGCGGTACAGCGTGTAGCTCATGAGCTGCGGCAGCACCTGCGGCAGCGTGGCGTACAGGAACACACGGCCGTTGCCCACGCCGTGGGTGCGCAGCGCCGTGCCGGGGCCGGGAGGCGCGTTTTCGATCGCCTCGGCAAACAGCCGACCCAGCACGCCGGTGGTGTGCAGGGCCAGTGCCAGCGTGCCCGCGAACGGCCCCAGCCCGGCCGAGATCAGCAGCAGCGCGGCCCACACCAGCTCGGGGATGCTGCGCAGCGCGTTGAGCACCAGCCGGGTGGGCGCGCGGGCGCGGGCGCTGTGACCCTCAAACAGGCGGCTGGCGGGCAAGGCCAGTGCGAGACCGGCCAGCGCTGCCAGCCCGGTGCCCAGGGCCGACATGGCCAGCGTTTCCCAGGCCCCCACGGCGACTTTTTTCAGGAACTCGGGCGAGGTATCGGGCGGGAAGAATTCGGCCAGGAAGCGGCCCATGCTGCGCAGCGCGTCCAGTGACAGGAACTGCGCCCATTGCAGATCCAGCGACCAGAAACTCGCGATCACCAGCACCAGCAAAGCCAAGCTGAACCAGCAGGCCTTGCAGCGCGCGTCAAACAGCGGCGGCGGCAGGCGGTAGGTCTCGTTGGCGGCGCGGGGCTTGTTCATCCCAGCGCCTTCCGGAGCATGGCGCTCACCTTGTCCGCCAGGGCGACGAGCGCAATGAAGACCAGCAGCATGCTGGCGACTTCGCCGCCTTCAAACATCTTCATCGAGTTGTCCAGCTGCTGGCCCAGGCCGCCCGCGCCTACAAAACCCAGCACCACCGAGCTGCGGATCGCGCACTCCCAGCGGTAGACGGTGTAGCTGGTGAGTTCGGCGGCGTTGGTCGGCAGCAGCCCGTAGAAAAAGGCCTGCAGGCGCGAGCTGCCGTTGCGCAGCAGGTTCTCGGTGGCGTGGGTTTCGCCGCTTTCCAGGATCTCGCCGTAGACCTTGCCCAGCATGCCGCCGTAGGTGAGTGCAATGGCCAGCACACCGGCGGTGGGCCCCAGGCCGACGACGCGCACGAACACCAGCGCCCACACCAGTTCGGGGATGCTGCGCAGCACGATCAGCAGCCAGCGCACCATCTGGCGAAGCCAGAACGGTCCGCGCGCCATGCGACCCGACAGCGCCGACACCGAGAGCACGCGGGTGTTGATCAGCGTCAGCGGAATCGCGACCAGCAAGGCCAGCGTGACCCCGGCGGTGGCCATGGCCACGGTGCGCCAGGTTTCCTTGGCCACCATCAGCATGAATTCGCTGTCGTGCACCAGCGGCCAGAAGCTGCTGATGAATTGCGCGCTGATCTTGAGGTTGTCGGGCTCCAGCAGCACCCAGGGCTTGAACTCGGTGGCCACGCCCAGCGGCCACAGCACCACCGCCAGCGCCAGCAGCCAGAACACGCGGCCCTGCCAGGCCGGGTCGCGGGTGGGGGCGTGGCGCAGCGCGGGGTTCATCACCGGCAATGCATCACCACGGGTTGAGGTGTCTGCACTTCCTCGACAGTGGCCGCCGGCACCTCGCCGCGCAGTTCATGTTCGAACTGGTCGTAGAGCGCAGCCAGCCGCTCCCGCGTGACCTCGCTCGCGGGCAGGTCAAAGGCCAGTTGCCCGTCGCGCAGGCCGATGATGCGCGGGAAGTGCGCGAGTGCCACGTCCACCTGGTGCAGTGTGGCCACCAGCGTGGCGCCGCGTTCGCGCGCCACATCCACCAGGGTCGTGATGGCCTGGCGCGAACGCGTCGGGTCCAGCGCTGACAGCGGCTCATCAATCAGCCAAAGCGACGCCGACGACAGCAGGGCGCGCGACAAACCCACGCGCTGGCGTTCGCCGCCCGAGAGCCGGTCCACCCGCTCGAACAGCTTGTCGGCCAGGTCGAAGCGTTCCAGCGCCTCGAACGCGGCGGGAATGTCGGCCGGGTAGAACAGCGAGCGGATGCTCTGCCACAGGCTCATGGCCGGCAGGCGCCCGGCCAGCACGGCGGTGACCACGCGCTGGCGCGGTGGCAACGGCGGCACCTGCGGCGCCAGGAACAAGCGCCCACGCAAGCGCTGCAAGGCGCTGCGCGGCAATTGCCAGGGCGAGGCGCCGTCGAGCTGAACCGTGCCGCTGGATGGCGGCAGCGCGCAGGCCAGCACCTGCAGCAGCGTGGTCTTGCCAGCGCCGCTGGGGCCGATCACGGCCACCTGCTCGCCCGCGCCGATCTGCAGCGAGAGCCCGCGTATGGCCGGCGTCGCACCCGGTCGCGCGGCCGGGTGGCGCGCCGCCAGCGCCTGCAGGTCGAGCTTCAAACCGCGGTGCTCCGCCGCATCACAGCAGGCCAGCGCTGCGGGCAGCGGTTTCCAGGCCCTTGTAGTTCTCGGGCCTGGTTTCGATGTAGCGGGTGGCCCGGTTCAGGCGGAGGATTTCGGCGTGCTCGGGGTTGGCCGGGCTCAGCGCCAGCAACGCGGCCTTGAGTCTGGCTTGCTGATCGGCCGGCATGTCGGCGTGCACCGACCAGTTGTAGTTGAAGTAACCCGGCGTGGTGTAGAACACGTCGACCGCCTTGGTGTCGACCTTGTTCTCGGTCACGAACTTGCGCCACACCGTGATGTCCAGCGCGGCGGCGTCCACCTTGCCGCTGACCACCGACGCGATGGTTGCGTCGTGCGCACCGCTGTAGGCGATGCGACGGAAATCTTTTTCGGGGTTGATGTTGGCGGCCAGCAAAAAGCTGCGCGGCATCAGGTGGCCGCTGGTCGAGCTTTGCGAACCGAAGCTGACCTGCTTGCCCTTCATGTCGGCCAGGGTCTTGATCCCCGAGTCGGTCTTGGCAATGAACACCGACTGGAACTTGGTGTCTTCCTCGCGCTGGGCCAGCGGCACGATCTTGCCGCCCGAGCGCAGGTTGGCCTGCACATGGGTGAAGCCACCGAACCAGACCACGTCGACCTTCTTGTTCACCAGCGCCTCGACCGCGGCCGGGTAGTCGCTCACCGGGGTGAACTCCACCTTCATGCCCATCGCTTTTTCCAGGTAGTTGGCGAGCGGCGTGAACTTGCGGATCTGTTCGGTGGCGGCTTCTTCGGGGATGGTGGTCACGCGCAGGACCTGCTGGGCCTGGGCCAGGCTGGTGACGCCTGCGCTGGCGAGCACGGCGCAGGTCAAGAGTGCGCGTTTGGTGCGGGAGAAGGTGCGGGTTTGCATGGGTGTCCGATCAGAAAGGATGGGGAAGGTATTAGACCGCGTGAAAGGCCGGTTTGCTGTGGCGAGGGGATTGGGAGATGTCCCTGTAAGAAATCCACGGTCTTGCCGACCAAGACCGGATGGAGCGCGGGTTTATAAAGCACTGCAACCCTCAGAACCACTTCCACCCCATGACCACCACCGCCGGCGCGCCCCATTTTGTTCAGAGTCACCAGGCCGACGCTGCCGCCGTGCGCGCCGAGCTGGCCGCGGGCTTGCTGGCCCAGCGGCCGCAGGTGTCGCCCAAGTTCTTTTACGATGCGTTGGGATCGCGTCTGTTCGACGCCATCACCGAGCTCGCCGAGTACTACCCCACCCGCACCGAGGCGGCCATCTTTCGCGAGCACGGCGCCGCCATGGCGCAGAGGGTGCCAACCGGTGCGGTGCTGATCGACCTGGGCGCGGGCAGTTGCGCCAAGGCCGCCAGCCTGTTCCCGGTGCTGCGGCCAGCGGCCTATGTGGCGGTCGACATTTCGGTCGACTATCTGCGCGGCGCCCTGGGCGAGCTGCAGCAGCGGCATCGGGCGGTGCCCATGTTGGGCCTGGGCATGGACTTCTCCGCCGGTCTGGCCTTGCCGGTTCCCGCTGCCGACTGGCTGGAGCGGCACGACCTGCTCGGCGCTCCGCGCTGCGTGTTCTACCCCGGCTCCAGCATCGGCAACTTCAACCGCACAGAGGCGCTGGCCCTGCTGCGCCAGGCGCGCGCGCTGTGTGCGGCCGGTGGGCCTGGCGGCGGCATCCTGATCGGTGTGGACCGGGTGAAAGACCCCGCCATCCTGGAGCCCGCCTACGACGATCCGCTGGGTGTGACCGCCGCCTTCAACCGGAACCTGCTGCTGCACACCAACACCCTGCTGGGCACCGATTTCGCGCCCGCGCGCTGGCAGCATGTGGCGTTCTTCAACCAGGTCGACTCGCGCATCGAGATGCACCTGCAGTCGGTCGGCGCGCAGACCGTGCGCTGGCCGGGCGGCGAGCGCGCCTTTGCCGACGGTGAACGCCTGCACACCGAGAACTCCTACAAGTGGCATCCGGCCGACTTCGATGCGCTGCTGTGCGAAGCGGGCTTTGGCCCGTCCACCCACTGGACCGACGAGCTCGGTTGGTTCAGCGTGTTCTTTGCGCCGGTCTGAACCGGTCGGTTGTTCAGGCCGCCACGCTGCGAAAGCCCGCGACGAGGTCGTTGCGCTCGGGCGGGAAGTAGTTGCGGTATTGCGGGTGGCGCATGCGCGGGTGGGTGGCGCTGCTGGCGCCCTTGAGCACCGGGCGGCCGTCGAACCAGGGCTGCGAATAGTCCCGGTAGGGGTGTGGCGCAAAGCCGGGAAAAGGCGCAAAGGGGCTGGCCGTCCATTCCCACACGCTGCCCCAAACGAAGCCCTGGTCTTGCGCCGCCAGTGTCCACTCGGCCTCGGTCGGCAGGCGCCGGCCGGCCCAGGTGCACCAGGCTTGCGCTTCGAACGCGGTGAGGTGGGAGGCCGGGGCGGCCGGGTCCAGCGCCCGCCAGTGGCCCGACACCTGTTGCTCCCAGCCCTGCGGGGTGTGCCGCAGGTAGCGCGGTGCCTGACGGTCTTGCGAGAGCCACCAGATCCAGCCCGGTGCACCCCAGAAGCGGCGCTGGGCGTACGAACCGCTCTCCACGAACGGCAGGAACGCTGCCCAGGTGACGGGCTGGGCGTCGATCTCGAAGGCATCCACCGCCAGGCGGTGCGCGCCGAGTTCGTTGTCGAAGGCAAAGCCGGGGCCGGGGCGGCCCAGCGTCACCTCGGCCGCCGCCACCGACAGCGCCCTGGACCGCTGCACCGTTGGCGGTACGGCGGGCGGGTGCGGTTGCAGCGGGTCGAAACCCAGCGTCTGGGCCATGTAGATCGCGGCTTCGGCGTGCATGTCCTCGTGGAACAGCGCGAGGCGGAAAAAATACAGACCGCTGTCGTCCTCCGTGGCGTCGGCCAGCAGGGACAGGGTGTCGTTCAGGCTGCCCGCCAGGTCGGCGCGCACCGCGTCGGCGCCGGGCAGGTCCAGCGTCCATCGCGTGCCGTGAGCCACCTCGCTGGAGTTGTAGAGCGCATCCGCGTCCAGGCCCCGCGCAGCCTGGCGCGCCGGGCTGCGCGGGGCCATCGGATCGGCTGTCACGCCCCTGTGGCGCTGCGGGTTGCGCGCCAGCCACCAGTCGGCAAACCAGCCGATGTGGCCCAGTTCCCAGAGCGGCAGGTTGAGTTCGGGCGAGCAGGGGATGCGCAGGTCGGGGCCGAGCGCGGCCTCATAGGCGGCGAACAAAGCCAGGCTGCGCGCGCGGGCGTCTCGCAGCGCAGCCGCCACCTGCGCCTTGCCGCCACAGCGCGCGGCTTCGGCTTCGCTCACAATCGCTGACGTCAGGTTCACACCCATGAAGAAACCTTCTCTGTGCATCGTCACTCCCGCCCTGGCCGATGCCAACAACGGCAATTGGCAGACCGCGCAACGCTGGGCGCGGATGCTCCGCGGACATTATGCGGTGCGCCTCGCCAAGGCATGGCCCGACGCGGCGCACGCCCAGAACGGCACCGACATCTTGCTGGCACTGCACGCGCGGCGCTCGGCCTCCAGCGTGGCGGCCTGGGCAGCGGCCTGCCCGCACAAACCGCTCGCGCTCGCGCTCACCGGCACCGATCTCTACCGCGACATCCAGAGCGATGCCAGTGCGCAGCGCTCGCTGGTGCTGGCGCACCGGCTGATCGTGCTGCAGGAGCTCGCGCCCCTGGCCTTGCCCGAATCCCTGCGCAGCCAGTGCCGGGTGGTGTTCCAGTCCAGCACGCGCCGCCAGCCGCTGGTCAAGACGGTGGCGCATCTGCGCGCCGTGGTCGTGGGCCATCTGCGCGATGAAAAGTCGCCTCAGACGGTGTTCGAAGCCGCCCGGCTGCTGCGCCCCGACGAAGGCATCTTCATCGACCACATCGGCAACGCCCTGGACCCGGCGCTGGGCGAGGCGGCCCGCGCCACCCAGCGCGACTGCCCGCACTACCGCTGGCTCGGGGGCCTTCCGCACGCGGCCGCGCGCTCGCGCATCCAGCGCGCGCACGTGCTGGTGCATCCCAGTCGCATGGAGGGTGGCGCCCATGTGATCATGGAAGCCACGCTCAGCGGCACCCCGGTGCTGGCCTCGCACATCGACGGCAACGTGGGCATGCTCGGTGCAGGTTACGGTGGCTACTTTCCGGCCGGCGACGCCGCCGCCCTGGCCGCGCTGCTGCGCGACAGCCGCAGGGCCATCGGCAGCGGTGGCGGCCTGCTGGCACGGCTGCAAGCACAATGCGAAGCCAGAGCACCGTTGTTTGAGCCGGCCGCCGAGCAGGCCGCCCTGCTGGCTTTGCTGCAAGAGATTCAGAGCAAACCCCTGTAAGAAACCGCACCGCTCCACCGACCCACCGCGTTGCACCGACCCCCACCGGAGACCGATCCATGAACGCACCCACCACCCCTGCCCAAACCCAGCCCCGCCTCACCAGCCTTTCACACGGCGGCGGCTGCGGCTGCAAGATCGCACCCGGCGTGCTGAGCGAAATCCTCAAAGGCACGGCGGCCATGCCGATGCCGAAAGAACTGCTGGTCGGCATCGAGACGGCGGACGACGCAGCGGTGTACCAGCTCAACGACGAGCAGGCGCTGATCGCCACCACCGACTTCTTCATGCCGATCGTGGACGATCCGTACGAGTTCGGCCGCATCGCCGCCACCAACGCCATCAGCGACGTCTACGCCATGGGCGGCACGCCCATCATGGCGCTGGCCCTGGTGGGCATGCCGATTGCCGTGCTCAGCACCGAGACCATCGGCAAGATTCTGCAAGGCGGGCAGGACGTGTGCCGCGCCGCCGGCATCCCGATCGCGGGTGGCCACACCATCGATTCGGTCGAGCCCATTTACGGCCTGGTGGCCATGGGTCTGATCCATCCCAAGCGCGTCAAGCGCAACGCCGATGCAAAAGTGGGCGACCGCCTCATCCTCGGCAAACCGCTGGGCGTGGGCGTGCTTTCGGCCGCGCTGAAAAAAGACGCGCTGCCCGCCGAGGGCTATGCGCAGATGATCGCCAACACCACGAAGCTCAACACGCCCGGGCCCGATCTGGCCAGGCTCGACGGCGTGCACGCGCTGACCGACATCACCGGTTTCGGCCTGGCCGGCCATGCGCTGGAAATGGCGCGCGGTTCCAACACCACGGTGCACATCGACATGGCCCGCGTGCCGCTGATCACCGGCGTGCGCCAGCTGGCCGCGCAAGGCATGGTCACCGGCGCGAGCGGGCGCAACTGGGCGGCCTATGGCGGGGAGATCCGCCTCGGCGACACGCTCCAGCCGGTGGACCAGGCCCTGCTGAGCGATCCGCAAACCAGCGGCGGCCTGCTGGTGGCCTGCGCGCCCGAGGCGGTGGCCGAGGTGCTGGCCATTTTTGAGCGCCACGGTTTCGCGCAGGCCGCCGACGTGGGCGAAATCGCGGCCGCTGAAGCCGGTGGTGTGCGGCTTCGGGTGGCTTGAGCGCGCCGCTGGCCATGCGGTGGCTGGAGTTGAAAATCCCGCCACCGGTGGTGGCCCTGCTGATTGGCGCAGCGATGTGGTGGCTGGCTCCCATGGGACCGGCCATGCCCTGGCCCGAGGCGATGCGCATCGGCCTGGCCGTGCCGTTGGCGTTGCTGGGCTTGTCGCTGGACTTTTCCGGGCTGGTGGCTTTTGTGCGCCGCCACACCACCATCAACCCGCTGAGCCCGCGCAAGAGCACCGCACTGGTCACCAGCGGCGTGTACCGCTGGACGCGCAACCCCATGTACCTGGGGCTGGCCTGCCTGCTCACCGCCTGGGACATTTGGCTGGGTGCGTGGTTCCCGTTCGCGGGGCCGGTGCTGTTTGTGCTGTACATCACCCGCTTCCAGATACAGCCTGAAGAACGGGTGCTTTCCCAGCTGTTCGGATCCGCGTACACCGACTACACCCGGCGCGTGCGCCGCTGGATCTGAAGGCTTCTTCGTCATGTTGCACACCCCGCCCCACCTCCTCGTCTTCGACATCTTCGGCACCGTGGTGGACTGGCACGGTTCCATCGTGCGCGAACTCCATGCGCTGCATCCCGATGTGGACGCCGATGCCTTCGCGCTGGCCTGGCGTGCGGGCTACCAGCCCGCCATGGAAGCGGTGCGCTCGGGCGGGCGCGGTTTCGTGAAACTCGACCTGCTGCACCGGGAAATCCTCGATGGCCTGTTGCCGCGCTTCGGCCTCACCCACCTCGACGAGGCCGCGCGTGCCGGGCTCAACCGCGTCTGGCACCGGCTGGCTGCCTGGCCCGACAGCGTGGCCGGGCTGGCGCGGCTCAAATCCCGGTTCACCATCGCCACGCTGTCCAACGGCAATATCGGTCTGCTCACCGACATGGCCAAACACGCCGGCCTGCCTTGGGACTGTGTGCTGAGCGCCGAGGTGTTCCGCGCCTACAAGCCCGACCCGCGCACCTACCTCGGCGTGGCCGAAGTGTTCGATCTGGCGCCGGCCGAGGTGATGCTGGTCGCTGCCCACCACGACGATCTGGCCGCTGCCCGTGCCTGCGGTCTGCTGACCGCCTACATCGAGCGCCCGCTCGAATTCGGCACCGCCCGACCCAAGGATGTGTCGCCCGATCCGGCCAACAGCCTGCACGCGCGCGATCTGCTGCACCTGGCCGATCTGCTGGGCTGCTGAAGCGAACTGTGGCGGCGGCAGGGAGGATGCCCATCCAGGCCGCATGCCCAAGGCTTTTCTCGCAAAGGTTGTTCACCCACCATGCGCCGTCATTGCCCCAGTTTGGGTGAGGCCCACTGCTCCAGCTGGCGCTGGTCGCTGGCGGCCTCGGCTTCGACGCTGTCCTGGGGCAGTTGTCTGAGGCACTCGGCGTAAGCCTCCGGGTCCAGCTTCTCGGGCTCTGGCGCTTCGGCCGTGACCCGGGGAGACCGGCCGTCCCACACGAAGCGGTTGCCGTGCTGCGGCGGATCGGGCAGGCAGTCGTCTTTGTACAGCGGCGGCGCTTCGGCGGTGAAGGCGTCAAAGACGATGGTTTTCTCGAAAATCAGGGGCTTGCCCTCGGGGGTGGGAGGCAGGGGCGGCATGGCCCGCACGGCCTGGCGGGCGCGCTGCTCGACCGTGGCCGACGTGGTCCACAGGGTGTCGAGCCGGGCGAGCTGGCCGCTGGGTGCGATTTCGATGCGGAAGCGCACCGTGCCCTGCCCAGGGCCTTCGCGGGCGGTGCCCATCATGCTGCGCACCTGTTGCCCCCAGTTGTGGCGGTAGCGCTTGCTGTTCTTGAGCTTGTAGGTGCCGGCGAGGGCCCACTCCTCGGCGGAGGGGGCGGGTGGTGCATCCATGTAGGCCTGCCCAGGCTGGGGCGTGGTCGCCGCCTCGGGGGTGGGCTGCAAGGTCACGGGCTTGGGCGCGCCGGGGCTGGGTCGGCTTGGCCGGGCGATGGGCGCCGGGGGCGGTGAGCTCGCGGGCGACGGGGGTTTTTCGGGCAGTGGCGGGGGCGGCACCATCACCATGGTGACGATGCTCTGCGCAGGGGGTACTGCGGATTCCCGCAAGGCGACATGGGAGGCGGACATGAGCACCCCCACCGCAGCCAGGTGCAGGACCACCGACATGGCAATCGCCCAACGCTGCTGTCGATCAAACATGGCAGCGAGTGTGCCCGGCCATCGATCGACCGCGATGCGGGTGACCGGCCTGGACGATGCTCCGCGAAGGGCCCGCTGGGGCGCTTGCGGGATGCAGGGAGGGGAACATACAATGCCTACATTCAAACAATCGTTGGATTGTAATCATGAACGAACGAAGCCTCAAATCAGCCCTGTACGAACAGGTCGCCCGCATCGGCAAGGCCCTGGCCAGCCCCAAGCGGCTGGAATTGCTGGAAATGCTCGCGCAGGGTGAAAAAACGGTGGACGCGCTGGCGTTGGAACTGTCCATCGACATCAAGCTCGCCAGTGCCCACCTGAAAGCGTTGCGCGACGCGCGCCTGGTGGCCGGCCGGCGTGAGGGCAAATTCATCCACTACCGCTTGACCGGGAGCGATGTGGCCGGCCTCGGCGTGAAGTTGCGCGAGGTGGCCGAAGAGCACCTGCTGGAACTGCGCCTGGCGCTTGACCAGATGGCAGCGAATCCGAAACAGCTCGCGCCGCTGGACCGGGTGGCGCTGATGGAGCAGGCCCGGCGCGGCGAAGTGGTGGTGATCGACGTACGCCCGAGCGACGAATACGCCGTGGCGCACCTGCCGTTCGCGCGGTCCATGCCGCTGGCCGAAGTGGTGCAACGCCTCGCTTCATTGCCACCCGACAAAGACATCGTCGCTTACTGCCGCGGTCCGTTCTGCCTGTTGTCCGACGAAGCCGTGGCCTTGCTGCTGGCGCGCGGCTTCCGCGCGCGCAAGGTGAGCGACGGCGTGAGCGAGTGGCAGGCCGCCGGCCTGCCGCTGGAGCGGCAGGCTGATTGAGCATGAACCAGGAGATCCTCATGAGCTCGGTGCTTTTCATCCTCAACGACGCGCCCTACGGCGACGAACGCGCCTACAACGGTCTGCGACTCGCCGGCGCCCTGACCGCCAAGTCCGGTGTGCAGGTGCGCGTGTTCCTCATGGCCGATGCCGTGGGCTGCGCCAAGGCGGGCCAGAAGGTGCCCGAGGGTTACTACAACGTGCAGCTCATGCTGGGCAAGGTGTTGCGCAAGGGCGAAGTGGCCTTGTGTGGCACTTGCATGGACGCGCGAGGTTTGAGTGAGGCGGACATGGTCGAGGGCGCCAAGCGCTCCACGTTGGCCCAACTCGCCGACTGGACCGCCGAGGCCGACAAGGTCCTGGTTTTCTGAATGACTCGAAAGCCCACCATGTTCCCAGGTCGTCGCAACGTGCTCCTGCTGGCCGGTAGTCAGGCCCTGATGCTCTCGGCCATCGTGCTGTCGATGAGTCTGGCCGCCATCCTGGGCGCGTTGCTGGCGCCCGACAAAAGCCTTGCCACGCTGCCGGTCGCGGCGATGGTGGTCGGCACGGCCATCGCCTCGCTGCCAGCAGCGATGCTCATGCGTCGCCTGGGTCGCCGGGTCGGTTTCCTGATGGGCGCAGCCCTGGGCGTGGCGGGCAGCGCACTGGCCGGCTACGCCCTCTGGCAGCAATCGTTTGAGCTGTTCGTTCTGGGTCACCTGCTGCTGGGCAGCTACCAGGGCTTTGCCAACTACTACCGATTCGCCGCCGCCGAGGCGGTGGACGCGGCGCACACCACACGGGCGATTTCCTGGGTGGTGGCGGGCGGGGTGGTGGCCGCTTTTGTCGGGCCACAACTGGGGCAATGGGGGCGCGACTGGCTGATCTCAGGGCCTTTCGTGGGCTCTTACCTGGCGCAAGCCGCGCTCAGTGTTGCGGCGCTGGGCTTGTTGTCTCAGGTCCGGCTCAAGCCGGTAGCGTCCGTGGCGGCGGGAACGGCCCGGTCCGTGTGGGAACTGTTGTCGCAGCCTGTGTTGCTCACATCGATCCTGGGATCGGCGGTGGGCTATTCCGTGATGATCATGGTGATGACGGCCACGCCGCTGGCCATGCTGGGCTGCGGCCTGCCCGGGCCAAGCGTCACGCCGGTGATCCAGTGGCACGTGGTGGGCATGTTCGCACCCTCGTTCTTCACCGGCAACCTGGTCAGGCGCTATGGTGCGCCACGCGTCATGCAGGCCGGTTTCGTGCTGCTGCTGGGGCATGTGGCCATCGCGCTCTCGGGGCTGGAGTTCCTGCACTTTGCCTCGGCACTGGTGCTGCTGGGCGTGGGCTGGAACTTCGCCTTCGTGGGTGGCACCGCGTTGCTGACTCAGACCTACCGCCCGGCCGAACAGCTGAAGGTGCAGGCGATCAACGAGTTCCTGGTGTTCGGCCTGGTAGCGTTTCCACCTTGTCCGCAGGCTGGCTGTACGACCGCTACGGCTGGACCACGCTGAACCTGGCCGTGGTGCCGTTTCTGGTGCTGGCCTTGCTGGCGTCTGTCGGTACTGAATTGAAAACCATCCGCTTGCGTGAGGCCCTATGAATTTTGAACAGTTTGTGATGTCCCATGAACCGCAGATCCGCATGGGTTTCTTCGTTGGAGTCTTCGCGCTGGTGGCCCTGTGGGAGCTGGCAGCGCCGCGCAGGGTCTTGAAGCTTTCGCGCAAGCAACGCTGGACCGCCAACCTCGGCATCGTGCTGCTCAACACGGTGATCGTGCGGGTGGCATTCCCGACAGCCGCGGTGGGCATGGCAGCCCTGAGCGTCGACAAGGGCTGGGGGCTGCTGAACCACTTCGATGTGCCGTTCTGGCTGGCTGTGCCGCTGGCCGTGGTGGCGATGGACTTCGTGATCTGGCTGCAGCACGTCATGGTGCATGCCGTGCCCGCGCTCTGGCGGCTGCATCGGGTGCACCACGCCGACCTCGACTACGACCTCACCACCGGCACGCGCTTCCACCCGCTGGAGATCGTGCTCTCCATGGGCATCAAGTTCGCCACCATCGCGCTGCTGGGCGCGCCGGTGCTGGCGGTGGTGGTCTTTGAGGTGCTGCTCAGCGCCTGCGCCACCTTCAACCACGGCAACATCCGCCTGCCGGCCGCGCTGGACCGCGTGCTGCGGTGGTTCATCGTCACGCCCGACATGCACCGCGTGCACCACTCGGTGGAAGACGACGAGAGCAACTCCAACTTCGGTTTCAACCTCACCTGGTGGGACCGCCTGTTCGGTACCTACCGCGAGCAGGCACGCGCCGGCCAGCTGGGCATGACCATCGGTATCCACGGCCACACCGATCCGCACGAGGTTGCACGTTTGCCCGGCATGCTGATGCTGCCCTTCAAGGGCGAGGTGACCGACTACGCCATCAACCGCCGCAACTGGACCCCGCCCGCCTCGGACGCCAAGCTCTGAACCCGCACCGATAGACCCGAAACACACCGATGAACATGCCCATTTCGCGCCGACGCCCCATTTTGTCCCTCTCCGGTTTTTTGCTTTCACTGGCGGCGATTGCTGCCGTGCTGCTGGCCGGCATCGGCTACCGGCAGGGCTGGTGGCACTTTCTGCAAGGCCTGCAGATTGCCGAGTGGGCGGTGTATGCGGCGGCGCTGGGCCTGGTGCTCTCGCTGGCGGCTGCGATCACCGCGCGCCCGGGTCGGCAACCGCGCCGGCGCGGTTTCGTGACCGGTCTGCTGGGTGTGTTGCTGGCGCTGCCGGTGCTGGGCATGGCACTGCAGTGGGAAGTGGCCACGCGGACCACGCCGCCGATCAACGACATCAGCACCGACACCGAGGACCCGCCGGTGTTCTGGGACATGCCCAACCCCACGGAATACCCCGGCGAAAAATTCGCCACTTTGCAGCGCGCGGGTTACCCGGACATCGGGCCGCTGCTGGTCAAGCAGGCACCCGATGCGGTGTACGCCCAGGCGCTGGCGTTGGTGAATCAGCGGGGCTGGTCCGTCGTGGCCAGCAACGCGGCAGAAGGCCGCATCGAGGCGGTGGCGTCCAGCCGCTTGTTCGGTTTTGCCGACGAGGTGGCGGTGCGCATCTCTCCCGCCGACGGTGGTGCACGCGTGGACATGCGATCACGCTCGCGCCTGGGCAAGATCGACCGCGGCACCAACGCGAAACGCATCCGCGCCTACCTGGACGATCTGAACCAGCACTTGGGCCCACCCTGACCGCGAAACACCGGGATGGCGGAAAGCCCTATACCCGCCTGCCGTTCATTGCGCGAAAATATCAGCATTCACTTATTTTTGGACTTCAGTCCATTTTGAGACTCCCCATGAAACTGCAACACCTCGCCCTCGCCGCCCTCACCGCCGCCACCCTGCTGCTGGCGCCCGCCGCCCATGCCGACAAACAGGCCGACGCCGTCGACGTGATGGAGGGCTACCTCGAATTCGTCGACTACGGTGGCGGCGTCATCTTCGCCGAGCAGATCCCGGCCGACGAGTGGAAGAAGATGATCGTCATTGACGCGCGCGACGCCGGCCAGTTCGCCAAGGGCCACATCCCCGGTGCGATCAACATGGACTGGCGCCAGGTGCTGGCCAAGCGCAACACCATCCCGAAAGACAAGCCGGTGCTGATCTACTGCAACACCGGTTCGCTCTCGGCCCAGGCCGGTTTTGCCCTGCGCGTGGCGGGCTGGGACAACCTGCGCATCCTCCAGGGCGGCATGGAAGAGTGGAAGGCCAAGGGCGGCTTCGACGCCGCGGCCAAGGCCACCGCGCCGGCGAAGCACTGAGCGCTGCGCCGCGGATCAGGCGTCCGCCAGCGATGCCTTGATCTGGCGGATGGCCGACACGTCGCCCAGGAAGACCTGCAGCACGTCGCGCTCGTGCGGCGTCAGGTCGGGGCTGTCCAGCAGCTTCGTCTTCTTCACGATCAGCTCCAGCGCCTCGGCCAGGTGGCCGATCTGTCGGCCGTAACTGCCCACCCTCTCCAGCGCCGCCTGCTCCACCGACGGGTTGGACGACGTGCCCAGGTTCACGTTGAACAGGTGGAACTGCCAGTTGGGCAGGATGGGCTGCGTCAGCGCGTTGGGCGCGAGCTGCCAGGACAGGGGCAGGGTGACTTGCTGCGGCATGGTGGGCTCCGGTGGGGGTGGTGGTCCGGGATGCAAGCAGAAACGGTGCCCGATCACCGCCGCCGCTACCCCGGGCGGGGGAGGTTCAAGCGCCGACCGGCGGCGTGCACTGCGCCACCAGCACGCCGTCGGGGGAGCGCAGAGACGACACCACCTGTCCCCAGGGCTTGGACAGCGGAGCCGCCATCGCGTGGGTGGGCAGAGCGGGTCAAAGCCAAATCGCCAAGGCCCACCCGATCGCCGCACAACCCGCCACCACCATCCATGGCGGCCATTTCCAGCGCATCAGCGCGACCAGCGCCGCCAGGGCCAGCACCACATCGCCCACGCCGCGGATGCCGCTGGTGATGACCGGGCTCCACAGCGCGGCCAGCAGCAGGCCCACCACGGCGGCGTTGACGCCCATGAGGGCGGCGCGCACGCGGGGCCGGGTGCGCAGACTGTTCCAGAACGGCAGGGTGCCCGCGACGAGCAGGAAGGCGGGGGCAAAGATGGCAACCAGTGCCAGCAGGCCACCGGCCCAGCCGGTGGGCGTGGTCTGCAGTGACGCTCCGAGGAAAGCGGCAAAGGTGAACAGCGGGCCGGGCACCGCCTGAGCGGCGCCGTAGCCGGCCAGGAATGCGTCGTTGGTGACCCAGCCGGTGGGCACCACGCTGGCCTGCAGCAGCGGCAGCACCACGTGGCCGCCGCCAAAGACCAGGGCGCCCGCGCGGTAGAAAGCGTCCACCACCGCGAGCGCCTGTGACGGGAGCACGGCCAGCAGCAGCGGCAGACCGGCCAGCAGCGCAAAAAACAGCGCGAGCCACACCGCACCGGCCCGGCGGCTCACCGGCATGGGCAGTGCCTCATGGACCGCATCGGCTGCAGGACGCAGCGCGAGCAGGCCGACGATGGCGGCCACGGCGATGACCAGCAGCTGGACAAGGGTGCCAGGCCAGCCGATGAGCACTGCCGCCGCGACGAGCATGAGCGCGCGGCGTGGCGCGTCCGGGCAGAGGCTGCGCGCCATGCCCCACACCGCCTGTGCCACCACGGCCACGGCCACCACCTTCAGGCCGTGCAATGCGCCCATCGGCGCCGCATCACCTGCCTGCGCCAAGCCCAGCGCGAGCAGGATCAGGGCGATGGCCGATGGGAGGGTGAACCCCGCCCAGGCCGCGAACGCTCCCCGATAGCCGCCCCGCATCATTCCCAGCGCCAGCCCCACCTGGCTGCTGGCCGGGCCGGGCAGGAACTGGCACAGGGCCACCAGGTCGGCGTAGGCCGCTTCGCTCAGCCAGCGGCGCCGTTCGACGAATTCGGTGCGGAAGTAGCCCAGGTGCGCCACTGGCCCGCCAAACGAGGTGAGCCCCAGCCGCAGGAAAGTCCGAAAGATGGGCCATGCGCTGGGATCGGGCGTGGGGTTCATGTGGGAATGACCAGGAACGCTCGAGGAACCCACCTGGCCATCAGGCCACTGGCAGCGTGTACTTGGCCATGAAGGCCCGGTCGATGCGGTCCTTCCAGCGCCAGACCCAGGCGCCTTCGGTGTGCAGCGGGCCATAGCTGGCGATGGCGTGACCGGCGCCGCACGACAGCAGGTTGAGCGTGCGTGAAGGCGGGTGCCAGGCCTTGAGCGGCTGGCCCTGGTGGGCCGCCATGAGGTTGTGGGTGAGCGGCGGGCCGGCGCGCACCGCGTACACGCCGCTCTTGGGGTGCGGTGCATCCGCGCGACTGGCCACGTCTCCCGCGGCGAACACGTTGGGGTGGCTGGTGCTTTGCTGGCAGGCGTTCACCAGCAGGTGCCCGCTGTCGGACAGGGCCAGGCCGCTGCCCTGCAGCCACACCGGCGCGTGGGTGCCGATGGCGAGGATGGGCACGTCGCAGGCCAGGCTGGCGCCACTGCCCAGGTGCACCAGGCCGTTGTCCACGCCGGTGCAGGCTTCGCGCAGCACGGTGATGCCGTGGTGCCTGAGCTGGCGCAGCACGCGCTGGCGCACGCCTTCGGGGTAGTTGGCCGCAGGCTCGCCGCCGCCGGTGATGAGGGTGAAGCTCGCGCCGCTCATGCCCTGGCTGCGCAGGCATTGCTCGGCAGCGAACACGAGTTCGATACCGGCGGCACCCGAGCCGATCACGGCGAGGGAGACCGCCTGTTTCTCTGCCAGCTCCAGCACCTGGGGCCAGAGCGCGGCAAAGGTCTCGATGGGGCGCACGATCAGCGCGCGCGCCGCGGCCCCGGGCATGTCGGTTTCCAGGCGGCTGCGGTCGATGATGGCGCCGGTGTCGATGGACAGCAGGTGGTAGGGCAGGCTGGCCGGTACCGTCTTGTTGCCGCCCGCAGGGGCCACCTGCACCGTTTGCTGTGCTGTGTCCAGCCCGGTGCAGCGGCCCTGCACCCAGCGGGCGCCGGCGGCCTTGACCAGGGGTTCCAGCGGGATCTGGCATTCGCTGGCGCTGTAGCGACCGGCCACCAGACCCGGCACCATGCCGCTGTAGGTCTGGAACGGGTAGGGCGTGAGCACGGTCACGTCCAGATCGGCCGGGCGGTTCTGAGCCAGCCGGGCCAGCACCTGCACATGGGCATGGCCGGCGCCGAGGAGCAGGAGTTTTCTGATACCGTGGTGCATGACCCCCGATGGTACGGGGTGTATCAGGGTGATCCCGGAGCCCACCGCAAATCGGCGACCCAGCCGTTGCTGCGGCTGGCGGTGTTGTCGCTGTCGGCGCCGATCAGCACAGCATTCACGGGTGGGGTGGCCGCACCGGCGGGCAGCTCGTCGGCAAACAGCGTGGCGAAATCCTGCGCCAGGTCGCGGCTTTCGGTCATCCACTGGCGGGTGGGTGTGTCGCTGCCGCGCAGGCTGATGTAGCGCACCCGCCGCGTGTAGGGGTTGGCGCCCTGCAGACCGGCGGGGGCGGCGCTGTCCCACACATAACAGACGGTGGCCGCCGGCAGGTCTTCACCGCTGACGCTGCGCGCGATGCGCAGCACGGTGCGTTCGACAAAAGGCACCCGCTCCAGCGGGTGACGGAACATCGCGCAGACCTTGAGCGCGGCGTCGTCCCCGGCCTTGCTGCGCAGATCGGGCGGCAGCTGTCCGCCATTCAGCGGCTGGTCCAGACGCCAGCGCCATTGAAGCCGGGCGGGCGGTGCGCCGTTCAGGTCGTGCACCAGCGTGCCGTACGACGAGGCGGTGCTCACCTGCAGCGCGGCTTGCCCGTCCAGCCGTGCTACCTCGAAACGGGTGGCTGGCAGATCGGCGTGTTTTTTGGGGAAGCCGACAAATCGCCAGGCCGGGTTGAGCGTGCCTTCGGCCTGGAGCAGGGGCGGCAGCGGTTGTGCCAGAACAGCCAGGGGGAGCAGCGCGCACAGTGACAGCGGGAGGCGCATCTCGGTCAGCGCCCGGTGTCGTTGAGCGACCAGTCGTAGTCGAGGTGGCTCACCGGCAGGGTCTTGGCGCGCAGCGCGGCCTGCTCCTCGGGCTTGTCGCTCAGCTGCTCGGCGTAGGCGGCAAACACGTCTTCCAGCTGTTTGTAGCCACGGTAGCCGCTGTTGAAGTCTTCCTTGAACCACTTGAAGATGGCGCTGGCTTCGACCTGGCCGTTGCGCACACGGTTGCGTGTGCGGTCGCCCATCCAGCGGCGCATGCCGTCTTCAAGCTGTGCCTCCAGCTTCGCGGCGGTGAAGGCCTCGTCGCGCAGCGCAGGGCAGCCGATGCTGGCGCAGTTGACGGCGGCGTGGATGCGCGGCTCCTTGTAGATCGGGCGCAGCTGCTCGTGCTCGATCCAGTCCAGGTGGCGCTTGTTGCCGAGCAAGGTGAAAAACTCGTTCTTCCAAGGACCGCGGTTGAACAGGCCGAGCTCTTTGATGGACTTGATGTCCGGGTACTTGGTGAGGATGACCTCGACCGTGAAGGCGTTGTAGGCGTTGACCAGAAAAGCCATTTGCTGGGGTTTGGTCCAGCCGTCGAACGTGGCCTTGGGCACCGCGCTCAAGGCTTCGAGCACCGCCTTGAGTGCGGCGCGGTCGGCCGCAAAGCCACGATAGTTCGCGCGCGACTGTTTGCCGTCGGGCAGCCAGCGCAAGTGTTTCTTCAGCAGCGCGTCCCAGGCGGCGTAGCTGTGGTCGAAGCCGGCCTGAGCGTGGGCAGCCGGGGGGCCGACCGCCCCGGCGGCGATCAGGGCGATGAAGTGGCGGCGTGTGGTCATGGGGTGTGGACTCTGTGTGTGGTGTCGAGGTTCCATCCTCAGCCGCGCTTCCAGTCGTGGAACTTCTTCACCCAGGCCAGCAGCTGGTGCGGCTGGTGGGCGCGCTTCCATTCGCCGGCCGCGTATTTGTTGGCCTCGGCCAGCGTGGGGTAGGTGTGGATGGTGCCCAGGATCTTGTTGAGGCCCAGACCGTGTTTCATGGCCAGCACGTACTCCGCCAGCAGGTCGCCCGCGTGGGTGCCGACGATGGTCACGCCCAGGATCTTGTCTTTGCCTGGCACGGTGAGCACCTTGACGAAGCCGTGGGCCTCGCTGTCGGCAATCGCGCGGTCCAGGTCGTCGATGCCGTATTGGGTGACCTCGTAGGGAATGTTCTTTTCTTTCGCTTCCTGCTCGTTCAGGCCCACGCGCGCGACCTCGGGGTCGATGAAGGTCGCCCAGGGGATCACGCTGTAGTCGGCCTTGAATTTCTTGAAGTCACCGAACAGGGCGTTCACCGCCGCGTACCAGGCCTGGTGCGCCGCCACGTGGGTGAACTGGTAGGGCCCGGCCACGTCGCCGGCGGCGTAGATGTTGGGGTAGATGGTCTGCAGGTACTCGTTGGTCTCGACCGTGCGGTTCGTCGGAATGCCCAGGTCTTCCAGGCCGTAGCCGGTCAGGCGCGCCACGCGGCCCACGGCGCACAGCAGCTGGTCGAAGGCAATGCGTTTTTCGGCGCCCGCGTGTTCCACCACCAGCGTCTTCTCGCCATCGATGATTTCGCAACGCAGCGCCTTGTGCCCGGTGAGAACCGCCACGCCGTCGGCTTCCAGCGAGGCCTTGGCCAGGGCCGAGACTTCTTCGTCTTCGCGCACCATGATGCGTGCGCCCATCTCCACCTGCGTCACCTGCGAGCCCAGGCGCGCAAAGCTCTGCGCCAGTTCGGAACCGATCGGGCCACCACCCAGCACCACCAGACGCCGAGGCACTTCATCGAGCTTCGCGAATTCGTCCCACAGCGTGTCGCTGGTGACGTAGCCGACGTCGTTGAGTCCCGGCAGTGGCGGCACAAAAGGCCGTGCGCCTGCGGCGATGACGATGCTGCGCGCGGTGAGTCTTTGCGTACCGCCCTCATTCAGCGCGATCTCCACCGTCCACGGGTTCACCAGCTTGGCGTAGCCCTGCAGCACTTCGACGCCCAGGCCGGTGTAGCGCTCCACGCTGTCGTGCGGCTCGATGGCCGCGATCACGTCGTGGATGCGCTGCATCACGGCCTTGAAACTGAAGCTGGGCGTGGTGTCGTTCAGGCCGTAGTTCGCGCCATGGCGCATCTGGTGCGCCAGCTTGGCGCTCTTGATCAGCGCCTTGCTCGGCACGCAGCCGTAGTTCAGACAGTCGCCGCCCATCTTGTGCGCCTCGATCAGCGTCACCTTGGCCTTGACGGCGGCAGCGATGTAGGCCGAGACCAGGCCGCCCGCGCCCGCGCCGATGACGATCAGGTTGCGGTCAAAGCTGCCAGGGCGCACGCTGGCCCATTTCGCGTACACCTTGCGCTTCTGCACCGCCTCCACCACCTTGCGCGCGATCAGCGGGAACAGGCCCAGCAGCACGAAGCTGCCCAGCAGGCCGGGGCTGAGGATGCCTTGCAGCGATTCGATCTGGCCCAGTTGCGTGCCCGCGTTCACGTACACCGCGGTGCCGGCCAGCATGCCGAGCTGGCTGACCCAGTAGAACGTCCAGGCCTTCATCTTGGTCAGGCCCATCAGCAGGTTGATCACGAAGAAGGGCACGACCGGGATCAGCCGCAGCGTGAACAGGTAGAACGCACCGTCTTTCTGGATGCCCTTGTCCATGTCGGCCAGGCGCTGGCCAAAGCGGCTTTGCACACTGTCGCGCAGCAGGAAGCGCGCGGTCAGAAACGCCAGCGTGGCGCCGATGCTCGACGCGAACGACACCAGCAGCAGACCCCAGCCCAGGCCAAAAATGGCGCCGCCCGCCAGCGTCACGATGGTCGCTCCCGGCAGCGAGAGGGCGGTGACCGCCACATAAATGAGGAAGAAGCCCGCGGCCAGCTGCAGCGGCTGGGTCTGGCGCAACTCGGCGAACCTCGCCTGGCTCTCTTTGAGGAAGTCGAGGCTGAAGTAGCGGTTCAGATCCAGGGCGAAAAACGCCACGATGCCCAACAGCACGGCGATCAGAAGGGCGACTTTGCGCAGGTTCACAGGAGATCCTCAGGATGTGGTGTACGGGTGAGTCGGCGCGTGCGTCCGATTCTTACACCACCGTCCGGTTTGTTGATGCAAGTGGAATCAGAGTCCGGCCGCTTGCGCTATGGTGGCTTCATGAAGAACGATCATGTGCCCTCGTCCCCGTCGTACCGCAGCGAGCAGGCCACAAACTGGCATGCCACGCCGTCCGCAGAATGCCTGTCTCGGCTCCAGGTGTCTCCTCATGGCCTGAGTGCATCTGAGGCCGTCCAACGCCTTCAACAACACGGCCCCAACCGGCTGCAGGTGGCCGAGGGTCCGGGTCTGTGGCGGCGCGTGCTGGCGCAGTTCAACAACCTGCTGATCCTGGTGCTGCTGACCGCGGCGGGTGTCACCGCGCTGATCGGTCACTGGCTGGACGCCGGTGTCATCCTGGCGGTGGTGTTGCTCAACGTGTCCATCGGTGTGTTGCAGGAGGGCAAGGCCGAAAAGGCGCTGCAGGCCATCCGCCACCTGCTGGCGCCGCACGCCCAGGTGTTGCGCGACGGTCGGTTGCAGGAGATCGACGCGGCCGATCTGGTGCCCGGCGATGTGGTGCAGGTCGCTTCGGGTGACAGTCTGCCGGCCGATCTGCGCTGGCTGCAGCTTAACAACCTGCGGGTGGACGAATCGGCCTTGACTGGCGAATCGGTGCCCGTGGAGAAGGCGCTGGCGCCGGTGGCGGCCGACGCCGCGCTGGGCGACCGCCTGGGCATGGGCTACGCCGGCACCCTGGTCACCCAGGGCCAGGCGCGCGGGGTGGTGGTGGCCACCGCCGGCGCCACCGAAATGGGGCGCATCGGCCGCCTGCTCGAATCGGTGGAGCAGGTGACCACGCCGCTGATCCGCAACATGGGCCAGCTGGCGCGCTGGGTCACGCTCGCCGTGGTGGTGGTGGCTACAGCCCTGTTTGCCTTTGGCACGCTGGTGCGTGGCCTGCCGGTGGCCGAGATGTTCATGACCGCCGTGGGGCTGATGGTGGCGGCGATTCCCGAGGGGCTGCCGGCCATCATGTCGATCACGCTGGCCATCGGCGTGCAGCGCATGGCCGCGCGCCACGCGGTGATCCGCCGCCTGCCGGCGGTCGAGACGCTGGGCTCGGTCACCGTGATCTGCTCCGACAAGACCGGCACCCTCACCCGCAACGAAATGACGGTGCAGCAGGTGGTGCTGGCCGACCGCACGGTGGAGGTCGAAGGGGTTGGCTACGGACCGGATGGCGCCCTCAGAAGCGAGGGCCGCCACCTGCAGCCGGCCGAGCTGTTCCGCGAAGCGCCGGTGTTGCTGGCCCTGGCCGAAGCCGCCGCGCTGTGCAACGACGCCAGCCTGCACCATGAAGGTGGCCACTGGCAGCTGGCGGGCGACCCGACGGAAGGCGCGCTGCTGACGCTGGCGCTCAAGGCCGGCATCGACCCGCTGGAGCTGGCGCGCGAGCGCCCGCGCACCGGCGGCATTCCCTTCGAATCCGAGCACCGCTACATGGCCACCGCGCACGCCGCATCGGCGGACGAGCCCGCGGGTCAGACCCTGCTGCTCAAGGGCGCCCCCGAGCGCGTGCTGACTATGTGCAGCCACCAGCTGACCGGCGACGGCCAGGTCCAGCCGCTGGACGAAGCGCACTGGCAGCGCGCCATCGATCAGCAGGCCCGCGCCGGCCGGCGGGTGCTGGCGCTGGCACGCGGCCATGTGGACAACGCCACGGCGCTCGACAGCCGCCGCGGTGTGGACGGACTGACCCTGCTCGGGCTGGTGGCCATCATCGACCCGCCGCGCGAGGAAGCGGTGCGCGCGGTGGCGCAGTGCCGGGCGGCCGGCATCCGCGTGAAGATGATCACCGGCGACCACGGCGTGACCGCCAGCGCCATCGCCACCCAGCTCGGCATGGGGCAGGCGCTGCGCGCAGTGACCGGTCCCGAGATCGAGGCCCTGGACGACGCGGCCTTGCAGCAGGTGGTGCAGGACACCGACGTGTTTGCCCGCGCCAGCCCTGAGCACAAGCTGCGCCTGGTGCGGGCCCTGCAGGCGCGCGGCGAGGTGGTCGCCATGACCGGCGACGGCGTCAATGACGCGCCCGCGCTCAAGCAGGCCGATGTGGGCGTGGCCATGGGCCGCAAGGGCACCGAGGCGGCCAAGCAGGCCGGTGCCATCGTGCTGGCCGACGACAACTTCGCGTCCATCGCGCACGCGGTCGAAGAAGGGCGCACCGTCTACGACAACCTGCGCAAGACCATCACCTTCCTGCTGCCCGTCAACGGCGGCGAGTCGATGTCGCTGGTGGCGGCGGTGCTGCTGGGCCTGGCCCTGCCCATCCTGCCGGTGCAGATACTGTGGGTGAACATGGTCAGTTCGGTGGCGCTGGCCATGGTGCTGGCCTTCGAACCGAGCGAGCCCGGCGTGATGCAGCGCGCACCCCGACCACCCGGCGAGGCCATGCTCAGCCCCTTCGTGATCTGGCGGGTGCTGCTGGTCTCGGGGCTGTTCACCCTGGGCATCTTCGGCATGTTCCAGTGGTCGCTGGCCAGCGGGGCGCCGGTGGAGGTGGCGCGCACCATGGCGGTCAACACCCTGGTGGCGATGGAGGTGTTCTACCTGTTCAGCGTGCGCTACCTCAAGGCGCCGTCGTTCACGCTGGCGGGGGTGCAGGGCACGCCGCGTGTGCTGCTGGCGGTGGGCGCGGTGGTGCTGCTGCAGGCGCTGTTCACCTACGCACCCTTCATGCAGGTGTGGTTCGACACGCAGGCGCTCTCAGCAGGCCAGCTGCTGATGTGCGCGCTGGCCGGCCTGTCGGTGCTGGTGTTGCTGGAGCTGGAGAAGTGGGCGCTGCGTCAGCGGAACGCTTTGTAGCCCCAGCCGATGCGCAGCACGGTGGTGATGCCGCACAGCACCGCAAACCCGTAGGCGATCTGCGGGAACCACTGCGGCCACAGGCACATGGCCGCGAACGCCACGATGGTTTCGGTGGCCTCGGTCAGTCCACCTAGGAAGTAGAAGCTCTTGTCCGGGAAGGCGACCGACTGCAGTTGCCGCTTCTCCGCCACGGCGGCGAAGGCCAGGAAGCTGCTGCCGGTGCCGATGAAGGCCGCCAGCAGCACCGCAGCGGGCAGCGCGTTGGCGGCCGGGTCGGCCACGGCGAATCCCAGCGGGATGGCGGCGTAGAACAGGAAGTCCAGCGTGATGTCCAGAAACCCGCCGCGGTCGGTGGGCTGCGTGGCGCGCGCCACCGCGCCGTCCAGCCCGTCACACAGGCGCGAGAGCAGCAACAGCGCCAGGCCCGGCAGGTACTGCTGCAAGGCGATGGCCCCGGCGGCGGCCATGCCGATGGCGAAGCCGGTGACGCTGATGGCGTTGGCCCCCACGCCCAGGTGCACCAGACCGCGTGCGGCCCATGCCATGGCCGGGCGCAGCGCACGCTGAATGGCCTTATCCAGCATGGCTCAGCTCCACCACCAGGGCCGGATCGGCAATGTCGGCGGCGTCGTGTGTCACCAGCACCGCCGGTATCTGGTGGGCCCGGATGTGGTCGAACACAAAAGCACGGACCTGGTCGCGCAGGGCCGCATCGAGCTTGGAAAACGGTTCGTCCAGCAGCAGCGCGCGGGGCTGCGCCAGCAGCGCCCGCATCAGCGCCACGCGGGCGCGCTGTCCGCCCGAGAGCGTGGCCGGGTCGCGCTCGCCATAGCCGTGCAGACCGGCTTCTGCCAGCGCCTGCTGCACCGCCGCCAGGCGCTGCGCGCGCGGGCCGGGCGGCACGGCAAACAGCAGGTTCTCGCCCACCGTCATGTGGGCGAACAGGAGCGCGTCCTGGAACAGCAGGCCGATGCCGCGTTGGGCGGTGGTCCGGTGCGTGATGTCCTCGCCAGCGAGCCGCACGGTGCCGGTGCAGCGCAGCGCCTGCGCGCCTTCGGCCACGCTGCCCAAAGTGCCGGCCATGAAGGCGAGCACCGAGCTTTTGCCGCTGCCACTGGCCCCCATCAACGTGAGGATCTGGCCCGGCTGCACCTCGAAGCGCAGGTCTTGCACCAGCGTGCCTTGCGCGCTGCCCAGGGTGTTGATGTGGACCGAGAGAGTCATGTTGCACCGACTTTAAAGCGCCGCGGGCGGCCGACCCACGCCGCGATGCCGAAGGCCAGCACCGGCAGCACGAACTGCAGGCCCGCGAAGGCACTGGTGAGCGAGCGTTGCGCGCCGGCCGCGAGCGTGACGGCTTCGGTGGTGACGGTGGCGAAACGCCCCGCGCCCACAAACAGCGTGGGCAGGTACTGCGCCACACTGACCGCGAAGCCCACTGCGGCACTGGCCGCCAGTGCGCGGCGCAGCAGCGGCCATTTCACCCGCAGCAGGAAGCGCCAGCGACCCTGGCCCAGGCTGGCGGACAGCGCCGCGCAACGCGGGTCGAAACCGAGGTAGGCGGGCGAGAGCGCCAGCAGCACGTACGGCAGCACCATCACGGTGTGGGCCAGCAGCAGCCCGCTCCATTGGCCTTCCAGGCGCAGCCACAGCGTCAGGCCGTACAGCCCCACCACCCACAGCACGGCCGGCAGCACCAGCGGCAGGTAGAGCAGGGGGCGCAACGCGGTGTCCCAGCGGCGCGGCGCCAGTTCGAGCCAGGCCACGCTCCAGGCCAATGCCAGCGCCGACGAGGCCGCCGCCAGCCCCAGCGTGGTGCCCACGGTGTCCCGGCTGGCCCAGACGCTGCGCCAGGCCTGGCCGGTCCAGGCCTCGGGCCAGATTGCGGGAAAGGGCCAGATGCCCGCCACGCTGCCGACCGCCAGCGCCAGCAAGACGGCGGCATACACGGCGGCCAGCAGCAGGGCGCCCAGCGGCAGGCGGTGGGCGGAGGGACCTGGCGGCATCAGTGGATGCGCGGCGCCGCGTTCGCCGTTGCCACACCGGACCCGGCGCGCCGCCACGCGCTGCAGCGCCCACCACACCAGCGCGCAGACCAGGACCGCCAGTGCCAGCACGCCCCCGGCCACCGCACCTTGCGCGTTGACCGCCACATCGGCGTCCTGCAGCCATTGCCAGGCCAGCACCGCCAGCGTCGGCGGCGATGCCGGGCCGATCACCAGCGCCATGTCGACCACCGTGAGGCCGTAGGCCAGCACCGCCAGCAGCGGCCAGTACAGACGGGCTCCGAGCTGCGGCCAGACCACCCGCCACCAAGCACGCTGCGGGCTGTAGCCCAGGGTCTGCGCCAGCGCGTGTTCGGCGCGCCAGCGCTGGCGTACGTCGTCCCGCTGCAGCTGGGTGGCTGCGGTCCAGAGCAGAAAAGGAATTTCCTTGAACACCAGCGCCGCGATCAGGCCCAGGCCCCAGGGGTCCTGCGTGGTGGGCCAGGGCGGCGGAAACTCAAAGCCGGTCAGCCAGGGGGAGAGCGCGCGCAGCAGCCAGCCGCTGGGCGCGAGCAGGAACGCCAGGCCGATGGCAAACGCCGCGTGGGGCGTGGCCAGCATCACCGGCAGGCTGCTCAGCAAACGGTCGAGCGACTGGCGCACGAATCCTTGCGCGAGCAGCGCCGCCGTGACCCACCAGGCGATGGCGGTGGAGGCCAGGCCGGTCCACAGGCTCAGGCCCAGCGCGCGGGCCCATTGAGGGTCCTGCCACAGCGCCTTCCATGCCGCCGCGTCGAACAGCGAACCCAGCGCCAGCGCCGCCGTGGTCAGCAGCGGCAAGGCAACGAGCAGCAGCAAGGCCGCGACCCAAGGCAAACGAAAGGCGGTAGTGGAGTTCAAATGACCAGAAGATCAAGCGGAATCAACGAATGGCGAAGAAACGGCCGGGAGTGGTCTGCACCCGGAGCGAGACGCCCCACCGAGGATGCGGTGGAACCGGCTCCGCCGGGCCACTCGCATCGCCCCCTTGAGGGGGTGACGCGCCGCAGGCGCGGCGCGGGGGTGGGTCAAGAATACCTTCGTGTCCATTCCTTCTCGACCGGCTCAACCCACGCGGCATGCGGTTCGGGCAGGGTGGGTGCGGTCTGCCGGACCTGGCCGGGCAGCGGTGCTGCGCTGAACAGCGCACGCTCGGCCTGGGGCAGTTTGCTGATGTCGAGCACGGTGGGGTCGCCCCAGTGCGCAATGTCGGCCTTGCGCGCCTGTGCGGCTGCCGACAGCAGGAAGTTGGACACCACCTGCGCACCGGCGGCGGCCTTGGCGTTGTAGGGAATGGCCACAAAGTGGGTGTTGCCGATCGTGCCTTTGGCGAATTGCCAGGCCACCACGCTGGGTGCGAGCCGCTTGGCCGCGATCTCGTTGGCCGGTTCGTTGGGGTTGAAGGTCATCGCCAGCAGCAGTTCACCGTCGCTCATCATCTGGCGCACGGCGGCCGGGTTCTGCGGGAACTGCTTGCCTCCGCGCCACAGGTGCGGGTGCAGGGCGTCCAGGAACTGCCACAACGGCGCGGTCACCCGGTTGAAATCGGCGGCCACCGGTGGCTTGGACAGCACCGAGACATCGGCCACATGCTCCAGCAAGGCCTGCTTGACGAACGTGGTGCCGGTGAAATCGGGCGGGCGAGGGTAGCTGATGCGACCGGGCTGCTGCCGGGCCAGCGCCAGCAACTCGGCCATGCTCTGGGGCGGGCGCGGCAGGCGCTGGCTGTCGGCGAACAGCGTGAACTGGGCCATGCCCCAGGGCGATTCCTGGCCGTCGGTGGGGACCGAGAAGTCGTTGAGGGTGGTCGGCTTGCCGACCCTGTCGACGAACCTGAAGTTGGGCAGCGCCTCGGCCCAGGGCGCAAGCAACAGGCCCTCGCGCTTCATGGCGGCGAAGTTCTCGCCGTTGATCCAGACCAGGTCCACCGTGCCTTCACCCGCCTTGCGCCCGGCGGCTTTTTCAGCCCGCACCCGTTTCACCACGTCGGCGGCGTCGGTGATCTTCACGTGCTCCAGCTTCACGCCGAATGATTTTTGCAATTCTGCAGCGACCCACTGCAGGTAAGCGTTGATCTGTTCGCTGCCGGCCCAGGCGTTGAAAAACACGGTCTGGCCGCGCGCGGCCTTTTCGATCGCTGCCCACGCAGCGGGGGGTGTTTGCGCCCAGGCAGGCGTGGCAGCAGCAGCGGTGGCGGTGGCGGTGCCCGCGACCACCATGAGCTGGCGGCGGGTCAGGCTGAAAGTCGTCAATGGAGGTCTCCGAAAAAAGGTGGATGGAGCTTAATTCATGGCCGGTCTGGCACGGGCGGTCGGGGCCAACTTGCACATCGGCCAGGGTCCGGCAGGTTGTGCACGCCGATGACCACAGCGTCGGTCACGGCGGCGTTGAGCCAGGCGGAAAAGTCGAATCCGTTGTCCGAGTCTGCTGCGTCCAGGGCTTGGGGAAGATCGGACCCGGCGAGCAGCGCTTGCACCAGCGCGGCGGCGCCCGGGCTGATGCCCTGCAGGCGCGGACGCAGCCCCTGGCGCCAGACCAGCGCGTGCTCGCCCTGGCCATCACGCAGGAGCTGCGCGGCTGCTTCCAGGCGGGGTGTGTCTTCCCCATGCGCCGCGATCAGGCTGGCCACCGGGTAAGGGCTGTCGATCACGGCGGTGCCGGGCGCCAGCGTGAGCGCCAGACCCTCGGGCGCTTCCTGCGCCAGGCGCGCAAAGCTGCCCGGATCGGGCGTGGCATCGGCGGCACCGGCAGCGATGAACAGCGCCCATTCGGCGCTCGCCACATCGCTCAGGTAGGGCTCGTCGGCCAGTTGCTCGTTGTGCTGCAAGAAGCCGGGCAGGGCGTCGCCCCACTGGGCCAGATCGCCCCGCTGCGGTGGATGCCGATGCCACAAATCGCGCGCCAGCAGAGCGAAGTTACCGCCGCCGATCAGCGCCGCCACCACCGGATACGCCGAGAGCAGCGAGCGCTCGGCCATGGCATGCCCGTTGGCCTGGTAGGCGGCGAGACCGCGGGCCGTCTGCCGGTGGCGCGTGTCGAGCAAACCGGTCAGGCACTCTTCTGCCGCACCCGCCTGGGCGCTGCCGGGGCGGGCCAGCAGCGACAACAGCAGCGCCTGCTGCTGGGCACCCAGCGAATCGAGGGACGGCGAGGTCACAGGACCACCCTCCGCGCCGCGCAGAGCGGTGCTCACGCCGCCAGCTCCGGCTCGCTCGCCCTGTGCAGCGCGCTTTCGGCCGTGCAGCGGGCGCGCGCGGCTTCATCGAGCAGCACCTGGAGCTCGGGCAGGTCGGTGTCCCATTCGATGAGCGTGGGCACCGCGCCCAGGCGTTCCACGGCGTGGGCGAAGAGCGACCAGACGGCATCGTCCACGCGGCTGCCGTGGTCGTCGATCACGATGTCGCCGCAGTGCACATGGCCCGCCAGGTGCAGCTCGGCCACATGGTGCGGGCGCAGCGCGTCGAGCCAGCGCCTGCAGTCGGCCAGCGGGTCCAGGCTCTCGCCCCGCAGCTGCGCGTTGAGCGCGTTCACATAAATGTTGTTCACGTCCACCAGCAGCTGGCAGCCGGTGCGCTGCGCCAGCGCATCCAGGAAGGTGGGCTCGTCCATGTCGGCGATCCGCCACGTCACATAGGCCGAGAGATTTTCCACCGCAATGGCCCGCTGCAGGCGGTCTTGCACCCGGTTCACATTGGCGCACATGGCGTCGAGCGCGGAATGGCTCATGGGAACCGGCAGCAGATCGGCCGCGTGCAGGCCGGTGCCGCGAGCGAAGCTGGCGTGATCGCTCACGCGAACGGGTTCGATCGCTTTCACCAGGGCCGCCAGCCGGTCCAGGTGCCAGGGGTCGATGCCGGTGGCGGAACCCAGCGACAGACCCACACCGTGCAGGCTGACGGGGTAGTGCTCCCGGCCCTGGTGCAGCACGGCCAGTGCCGCACCGCCGGGGGCAAAGAAGTTTTCGGAATGGACCTCGATGAAGTCCAGCGCGGGCTGCTGTTCCAGCAGCGCCGCGTAATGGGGGTGCCGCCAACCGATGCCGACGGAAGGTGCCGCGGCCAGGCGCCGTGGAGCGGATGCGGTCATGGTGGCGGGCTCTTTCAGGTCGACGAGAGGGCAGGCATCAAGACTTCTTCATGTCTTTGGCGCCCATCGCTTTCTTCGCCTCTTCGGCTGTCAGGCCGTTCATGCTCTTGCAGGTGCCGGCAGCGACATACTTCCACTCGCCCTTGTCGTTGTCCACCTTGGACTGGCCGGCGCAGGAGTGCGTGCCAGCCAGGTTGCCGCAATCGTTCTGACCGGCCTTGGCGATGCCGTAGCACTTTTCCTTGCCGGCGTTCTGCGCCAGCGCCGGTGACGACAGCAGGGCCAGCGACATCAGCGAAGCGGCGGCGGAAGTGATGAGGGTGCGTTGGTTCATGGTGAATCTCCTGGGGTTGGGTGGTGGATCAACCGGCAGCCAATCGGCGCATCGCTGCCGGTTGAGGGTGAGTCTGTCGGGCCACGCGGTTCTTACAAGACCGCTCGAAATAATTCATCGAATGCCGATCAGATCAGATCGGCGATGCGGTTCCAGGCGTCGACCGGAACCCTGCCCCGGTACTGCTCGACCAACACCCCGTTCTTGTCGATCACGCACGCGCTGGGCAGTTGCGTCGGGCGGCCCATGGTGTCGCGGAAGTCGGCCCCACCCGCCCACACCGAGGCAAACCGCTGCGGTGCCGGTATGGCCTGCGCGACCAGCTGCTCGTAGTTCAACCAGTCCTGTCTGCGCCGGTCCATGTTCACCCCGATCAGGGTGAAGGGCTCGTCCTGCCAACCCTTCAGGTTGGCGCGCAGCTCGCGCATCTTGTCGCGGCACACGGCGCAGTCGGTGGCCCAGTAAAACACCAGCACCACGCGGCCCCGGAACGCCGCGAGCTGCAGGCGCTGCCCGTCGGCGGTCGTGCCCTCCAGTTCCGGTATCGGTGGTGCTGGTGGTGTTGTTGGTGTGACCGCCATCAGCGGTCCCGAGGCACCGGCGCCGAGCAAGGTCAAGAGCATGAAACGGCGGCGGTCGAACATGTCCGGGTCTGCGATGGGAATCGACATAGGGTTTCTCCGGTGAGAACCTGTTCGTCGGTGTTTTTGTCGACTCCTTACACTGACGGCGATTCCGAACCCCAACATGCCATCACAAACCCCCACCGACTTTGAACAACAACTGGTGGCGCTGCGCGGCTACCTGCTGCGCTTCGCGCGCTTGCAGCTGCGCAACGACGCCTGGGCCGAGGACGCGGTGTCCGAGACCATCTTGGCCGCGCTGGCCAAGCCACAAGCCTTCGAGGCGCGCTCGCAGCTCACCACCTGGCTGGTCGGCATCCTCAAACACAAGATCATCGATTCGATGCGCCAGCGACGACGCGAGGTGGTGCTCGACAGCGACTCGGACGACGACAACGCCGACCCGCTGGAGCACATGGCCTTCAAGACCGATGGTCACTTTGCGGAAAAGCCAGCCGACTGGGGCAACCCCGAACAGGATTTGAAGAGCCGCCAGTTCATGGCCGTGATGGACGCCTGTACCCAGAAACTGCCCCCGGTGCAGGGCCGCCTGTTTCTGATGCGCGGGTGGCTGGAAATGTCGAGCGAAGACATCTGTAAGGAACTGGCGCTGACCCCGACCAACCTCTACGTCCAGTTGCACCGTGCCCGGTTGCGGCTGCGCGAATGCCTTGAACTCAACTGGTTTGCTGCCCGATGAACGCCCTGCTGAGGAAACTGCCGCTGATGCGCAACTGCAAGGAGGTGACCGCCCTGGTCATCGCCCGGGAAGACCGCGAGTTGCCGTTGGCCGAACAACTGGCGCTTCGGGTGCACATGGCCATGTGCAAGGCTTGCCCCAACTTCGAGCGCCAGGTGCTGACCATGCGCAACGCCATGAAGCAATGGCGCCACTATGGATCGGGCGACGATCCGCAGGATTGAATCAGCCTCATCCCTGTTTTGACGCTGCCCTTCCGATGCGGAGCCGTTGACCGACCGATCAGCATTCCGACCGCCATCACCGAGAGGCCAACCGCCATGAAAAGACGCTTTTTTTTGAGCCAGCTGCCTTTGGTGTCCTCTCTTTTTGCGGGGTCTGCCTGGGCCGCAGCGCCCGCGGCGCCCAAGCTCGTCAAAGACAAGTCCGAATGGAAACGGCTGCTGCCGCCCGATGCTTTTGCGGTGCTGTTCGAGCACGGTACCGAGCGCCCGGGTTCCAGCCCGCTCAACGCCGAAAAGCGCCCGGGAACCTATGTCTGTGCCGCCTATTTCCTGCCCCTTTTCCAGGCGGCCCATAAATTCGAGAGCGGCACCGGCTGGCCGAGTTTCTTTCAGCCGCTGCCGGGAGCGCTGGGCACATCGACCGACTACAAGCTCATTTTTCCGCGCACCGAATACCACTGCGTGCGCTGCGGCGGACACCAGGGGCATGTGTTCAATGACGGCCCGAAACCCACCGGCAAGCGCTACTGCAACAACGGCGTCGCATTGAACTTTGTGCCCCAGGGCGAACCCATCCCGGCAGCGCGCACCTGAGTGGCGTCGCTGGCGCCCGTTCCCCAACCGAACCAGAAGGTTATTCATGCTGTCCACACGTTCCTTGCGCGCCCTCATGCTGGTGTTTGTGGTCAGTTCGGCCGGCTGGCTCGCCCAGTCTGCGCTGGCACAACCGGCCAAAGCCACCGCCATCTTTGCCGGGGGCTGCTTCTGGTGCATTGAAAAAGACTTTGAGAAAGTGTCCGGTGTGATCGAAGTCGAGTCGGGCTACACCGGAGGCCGCACCACCCAGCCCACCTACGAGCAGATCGGGACCGGCCAGACCGGGCACACCGAAGCCGTGCGCGTGATCTACGACCCGGCCAAGGTGTCGTATCCCCAGCTGGTCGAGTATTTCTGGCGGCACATCGACCCGACCGTGAAAGACCGGCAGTTCTGTGACGTGGGCAGCCAGTACCGCAGCGGCATCTATTGGCAGAACGATGCCGAGAAAAAGGTGGCCGAGGCCAGCCGCGATGCCTTGGTGAAAAGCGGTCGCTTCCCGGTCATCCACACCGAACTGGCGGCCGCCAGCACGTTCTGGCTGGCCGAGGATTACCACCAGGACTATTACAAGAAGAACCCGGTTCGCTACAACCTCTACCGCGCCAACTGTGGCCGCGATCTGCGGGTCGAGCAGCTGTGGGGAAAGCGCTGACCCACGCTCAGTTGAGCAGCGCCTGGGCAAACTCCCGGGCGTCGAAAGTCTCCAGGTCTTCCAGCTTTTCGCCGACGCCGATGAAGTAGATCGGCACCGGCCTTTCGCGCGCGATGGCGCAGATCACGCCGCCCTTGGCCGTGCCGTCGAGCTTGGTGATGATGAGTCCGGTCAGGCCCAGCGCTTCGTCGAACACCTTCACCTGAGTGAGCGCGTTTTGGCCGGTGTTGCCGTCGATCACGAGCAGCACTTCGTGCGGGGCTGTGCCATCCGCCTTCTGCACCACGCGTTTGATCTTCTTCAGTTCTTCCATCAGGTGCAGCTGCGTGGGCAGGCGGCCGGCGGTGTCGACCAGCACCACGTCCTTGCCGCGCGCCTTGCCAGCGCTCACGGCGTCAAAGCTGACAGCGGCGGGGTCGCCGCCTTCCTGAGTGATGATCTCCACCGTGTTTCGGTCGGCCCAGACGGCGAGCTGCTCGCGCGCGGCGGCCCGGAAGGTGTCGGCCGCGGCCAGCAACACCGAGGCGCCGCCGTTGGCCAGATGCCGCGTGAGCTTGCCGATGGAAGTGGTCTTGCCCGCGCCGTTGACGCCCGCCACCATGATCACCGTGGGCTTGTGCTCGCCGATCACCAGCGGTTTTTGCAGAGGCGCCAGCAGGTCGGTGATTGCGGCGGCCAGCAGGCCTTTGACAGCGGCCGGGTCGGTGGTTTTGTTTTCTTTCACGCGCCGCTTCAGATCGGCCAGCAGGTGTTCGGTCGCTTTCACACCGGTGTCGGCCATGAGCAACGCGGTCTCCAGCTCTTCGTAGAGCGCGTCGTCGATCTGCGTGCCGGTGAACACGGTGGCGATGCTCGATCCGGTCTTGCGCAGACCGGCCTTGAGCTTGTCGAGCCAGCCCTTGCGTTCGGGCGCCGGGGTGGCCGGCATCGCAACGGCTTCAACGATGGGCGGCACCGGTGCGGCAGGCGCGGGAGCCGCTGGCGTGGCGGCCAAAGCGGCCGGTGTTTCAGCCACCGGGGGAGGTGTGGGTGTTTTTTTGCGGAAGAAAGAGAACATTTTGAGATCTTGGGTATCTTCTCCATTCTATGAAACGCTCCCCGAACCTTCGCAATGCCCGGTGGCTGGCCGTGCTGAGCCTGTCCTTTCATGCGTTGCTGGCCCAGGCCAACGCGCCCGGCCCTCAGCAATTCACGCTCTCCAACGGCATGACGCTGATCGTGCAACCCGACCGCCGCGCGCCCACGGCGGTGCACATGCTCTGGGTGCGGGTGGGCTCCATGGACGAGGTCGACGGCACCAGCGGCGTGGCCCACACGCTCGAACACATGCTGTTCAAGGGCACGCCCAGCCTCAAGCCCGGCGAGTTCTCCCGCCGAATAGCGGCGCTGGGCGGGCGCGAGAACGCCTTCACCAGCCGGGACGCCACCGCCTACCACCAGCAGGTGCCGGTGCAGAACCTGGAGGCGGTGATGAAGCTCGAAGCGGACCGCTTTGCCAACAACCGCTGGAGCGACGACGAGTTCAAGCGCGAGATCCAGGTGATCAAGGAAGAGCGGCGGCAACGCACCGAAGAGTCGCCACGGGCCCGCATGTTCGAGGCGCTCAGCGCCATGACCTTCCAGGCCAGTCCGTACCGGCGCCCCATCGTCGGCTGGATGAGCGACCTGGAGGCGATGACGCCGGACGACGTGCGCGAGTTTTATCGGCGCTGGTACATGCCGGCCAATGCCGCGGTGGTGGTGGCGGGCGATGTGGACCCCCAGCAGGTGCGTGCGCTGGCTGAAAAGCACTACGGACGCATACCGGCCCGCGCGGTGCCGCCACGCAAACCACGCGCCGAACCCGAGCAGACCGGGCCACGGCGGCTGGAGTACCGCGCCGCCGCCGATCAGGCCATGGTGGTGCTGGCCTACAAAGCGCCCGGCTGGCGGGGCGGCGACGATCCCGCCAGCCAGGACGCGCTGGCCCTCACGGTGCTTTCGGCCGTGCTCGACGGCCACAGCGGCGCCCGGCTGGACCGCGCGCTGGTGCAGGGCAGTGGCGGAATGCGCAGTGCCGACAGTGCCTGGGCGTCCTATGGCCTGATGGGGCGAGGCCCGCAAACGTTCATGCTCGGCGCTGTGCCCACGCCCGGGGTGACCGCCGACGCGGCCGCGGCCGCGCTCAAGGCGGAGGTTTCGCGCGTCGCGCGAGACGGTGTGAGCGAGGCCGAGTTGCAGCGCGTCAAGACGCAGTGGACCGCGAGCGAGGTCTACAAGCTCGACTCGGTGTTCAGCCAGGCACAGGAACTCGGTAGCTACTGGATCAACGGCATGGACATCCAGACCGGTGCGCGCCTGCTGAAGCTGCTGCGCGAAGTGACGGCGGCCCAGGTGCAATCGGTGGCGCAGCGCCTGTTCAGCGAAGACCGGCTCACCACCGCCGTGCTTGCGCCCGATGCCAGCCGCCGCGCGCCGCCGGCCAGCGGGCCCCGCCCGGCATTGCCCCGCCATTGAGAAACCCCATGTCCTTCTCCCGTCTTCAAGCTGGTTTGTTCGCCATGTTGGCGCTGGTGGCGCTGCAACCGGCCCACGCGGCCCTGCCCATCGAACACTGGACCCATGCCAGTGGCGCCCGCGTCTACTTCGTGCCGAGCCCGGTCATTCCCATGCTGGACGTGCAGATCGACATGGACGGCGGCAGCCGCCGCGATCCGGCCGCCCAGGCGGGGCTGGCCCGGGCCACGGCCGACCTGCTGTCGGGCGGTGTGGCGCCGCACGAGGGGCGCGGCGCGCTCGATGAAAACCAGCTCAGCGAAGCCTGGCTGGACCTGGGCGCGCAGTTCGGCGCCAACGCGAGCGGCGAACGCCTGAGCTTTTCGCTGCGCACGCTCACCGAACCCGCCTTGCTCGACGCCGCCGTGGCACTGGCCGCGCGGCAAATGGCCGCACCTGCCTGGCCTGACGCCGTCTGGCAGCGCGACCGCCAGCGCACGGTGAACGCACTGAAGGAGGCAGAGAACAGGCCAGCCACCCACGCGGGCCGGGCTTTCTCTCGCGCGGTGTACGGCAGCCATCCCTATGGGCAGGAAGCGAACGCCATTACGCTGGGCGCCATCTCGGTGGACGACATGCGCGCCTTCTACCGCCGCCATGCGGCCACCTGCCGAGCAAACGTCAGCCTGGTGGGCGCCATCGACCGCCGTACCGCCGAACGCATCGTCGGCCAGCTCGTGGCCGCGCTGCAGCCCCATGGCTGCGAGGCGCTGCCCGCGGTGCCCGAGGTGCAGGCGCTCGCCGTTGCGGTGGACCAGCGCCTGCCGTTCGATGCGGCCCAGGCGCAGGTGCTGCTGGGCCAGCCCGGACACCGTCGCAGCGACCCCGATTTCTTCCCGCTGTTTCTGGGCAACTACATCCTGGGCGGCGGTGGCTTCGTCTCGCGGCTGACCACCGAGGTGCGCGAAAAGCGCGGTCTCAGTTACAGCGTCTACAGCTATTATTCACCCGGCCTGCACGCGGGCGCGTTCCAGGTCGGTCTGACCACCCGGCCCGACCAGGCCGAGCAGGCACTGGGCGTGGCACGCGACGTGGTGCGCCAGTTTGTGCAGCAAGGCCCCACCGAGGCCGAGCTGAAATCCGCCAAAGACTTTCTGGTCAACGGCTTTGCGCTGCGCTTCGACAGCAACCGCAAACTGCTCGACAACGTGGCCAACATCGCCTGGAATGGCCTGCCGCTGGACTACCTGGACACCTGGACCACCCAGGTGCAAAAAGTGAGCGCGGCCGACATCCGTCGGGCTTTCCAGCGCGTGCTGCAGCCTGAGCGCATGGTGACTGTGGTGGTCGGCGGGGGCAGGTAACACCCCCGCCGCGCTGCGCGCGACCCCCACTAGGGGGCAACGCGGTGCGGCCTGGCAAAGCCAGTTCCGCCGCGTTCTGGCCGGAGGCATTTCTCGCCGGAGCGGCTGGTCATCTCCGCTGTCAAACCGGCTTGGTAAGCTCGGTGCATGAAAAAGCCCGCGCCTCGCCCCACCGTCAACGCCCCGCACGAAGTCCGCATCATCGGCGGGCAGTGGAAGCGCACGCCCTTGCCGGTGGCCGACCGCCCTGGCCTGCGTCCCACGCCGGTGCGGGTGCGCGAGACCCTGTTCAACTGGCTGGGACAGGACCTCACTGGTCTGCGCTGCCTGGATGCATTTGCCGGTACCGGAGCCTTGGGTCTGGAAGCCGCATCGCGCGGCGCAGCCGAGGTGGTGCTGGTGGAAAACGATCCGGTGCTGGTCAAGAACCTGCTGGCCCTCAAGACCCGCCTCAAGGCCGAGGCGGTCACGGTGGAGCGGGGCGATGGCCTTGCCGGGCTGCAACGGCGGCAAGGTCTGGACGTCGTGTTCCTCGACCCGCCGTTCGCCGAAGGCCAAAACGACGCCCTGTTCAGCGCCGCCTTGCAGGCCGCTCGACAGGCCTTGAAGAGCGACGGCTTGGTCTACCTGGAAGCTCCGCGCAACTGGAGCGACGACGAACTGGCCCAGTTGGGTCTGCAGCTGCACCGTCAGGGCAAGGCAGGCCAGGTGGCCTTTCACCTGTTGCGGCTGTTGCCGGTGCAGTGACGCGCTGCGCGAGCCCTCGCGCATAATTCCTCCATGAACGTTGAGTCTTCCTTGGCTGGCCACCCACCGCGCGTCGCGGTGTACAGCGGCACTTTCGATCCCATGACGCTGGGCCACGAAGACGTGGCACGCCGGGCGGCGACGCTGTTTGACGAAGTCATCATCGCGGTGGCCATGGCCCACCACAAAAAAACCCGCTTCGGTCTGCAACAGCGCATGGACATGGCCGCCGAAGTCATGTCTGGCGCCCAAGGTCGCATCCGCGTGCTGCCGTTCGATGGCCTGATCATGGACTTCTGCCGCCAGCAAGGCGCCTGCGCCGTGGTGCGCGGCATCCGCAACCTGACCGATTTCGACTACGAAGCGCAGATGGCGGCGATGAACCGCAAGCTCAACCCGGCGGTGGAAACCGTGTTCCTGCTGCCGCAGGCCGAGCTGCAATGCATCTCCAGCACCCTGGTGCGCGAGATCGCCACGCTCGGTGGTGATGTGTCGCAGATGGTCAGCCCCTTGGTGGCTGCTCGCCTGAAGCCCAGTCCGCTCCAGGCTTGAGGACAGTGCCATGGCCCTGATGATCACCGCCGAGTGCATCAATTGCGACGTCTGCGAGCCCGAGTGCCCGAACCAGGCGATCTCCATGGGCGAGGACTTCTACCAGATCGACCCGAACCGCTGCACCGAGTGCGTGGGGCATTTTGACGAACCACAGTGCGTGCAGGTCTGCCCGGTCGAGTGCATACCGGTCGATCCGGCGCACACCGAGAACCACGAAACGCTCTGGCAAAGGTACCAGCGGCTGCAGGCGGCCGGTCAGTCGCTGGGGTCTTCAGGGCCGGTGGTGTTGCCGCCAGCGGCCGCCTGAACCGGCGCCACGATCGGCCTGGGTGGTTTGGGGCGTGGCGGTTTGCTGGTGTGGATCAACGCCGTGGCCTTGTCCATTTCACCCGCGATCAGCTGCGGCAGGGCCTTGAGGGAGCGGTCCACCGCCTGGGCAATCGCGATGCGGTCATCCGGTGACGGCTTCTTGAGCACCCAGTTCGCCACTTCGTTCTTGTCACCCGGGTGGCCGATGCCGATGCGCAGGCGCCAGTAGTCGGCACTGCCCAGCTGGGCATGGATGTCGCGCAATCCATTGTGGCCGGCGTGTCCCCCGCCTTTTTTGAGCTTGGCCTCGCCGGGCGGCAGGTCCAGTTCGTCATGCACCACCAGCACCTCTTCGGGTGCGATCTTGAAGAAGCGCGCCAGCGACGCCACCGACTTGCCCGACAGGTTCATGAAGGTCTGCGGTTCGACCAGCCAGACGCTCTGGCCGCCCACGCTGGTGCGCGCCACCAGACCAAAGTGGCCACGGTCCATCTGGAGCGGTGCCTTCAGCTGGCGTGCGGCATCGTCCACCCACCAGAAACCGGCGTTGTGGCGGGTGTGTTCGTATTCCGGGCCCGGGTTGCCCAGTCCGGCAATCAGCTTGATCATGGATCGATTATCCAAGAGGCGGTCGCGGTCAAGAAAAAAGGCCCGCGCGAGCGGGCCTTTGCAGAGCGGTCTGGCAGCAAGCCGCCAGGGGCACGAATCACTTCTTGCCCTTGCCCTTCTTCTTGTCGTCCGCAGCGGCGACCACCGGAGCAGCGACCACTTCGGCGATCGGCGCCACCATGGTGGCAACGGTGAGGTTGCTGCGACCGTGCAGCACGAGCTTGACGCCCTTGGGCAGCACGATGTCGCCGGTGTGAATGGCGGTACCGGTCGTGGCCTTGCTCAGGTCAACGGAGATGTGCTCGGGCAGCTGGGTGGCCAGGCACTCGATCTCGATCTCGGTCATGACGTGGCTGACGACGCACTTGTCGGTCTTGACGGCGGGAGACTCTTCTGCGCCGACGAAATGCAGCGGCACCTTCTTGTGCAGGCGCGTCTTGTCGTCCACGCGCTGGAAGTCGATGTGCAGGACTTGCGGCTTGTAAGGGTGGTACTGCACGTCGCGCAGCAACACCTTCTGGACCTTGCCGGCGAGTTCCATGTCGAGGATGGAAGCGTGGAAAGTTTCTTTCTTCAGTGCGTGCCACAGGGCGTTGTGATCGAGTTCGATCATCTCGGCCTTGGCCTCACCACCAAAAACGATACCGGGCGCGCGACCGGTGATGCGCAGACGGCGGCTCGCACCCGTACCCTGCTTGGCGCGCTCAAAAGCGACAAATTGCATGACTGACTCCTGTTGAGGGGTTCCGCGACCAGAACGCCTCGGGTTGAAAAAGGCCGCCCGCTTTGATGGGCTGGACGACCCGCTTTTTGTTGCTGTCAGGGCTTCAGAAAAGGTTGTCCTGATCGGCAAACAAACTCATGACAGACTCACCCGAGGCAATGCGCGCGATGGTCTCGGCCATCAGCGGCGCCACGGAGAGCTGGCGAATCTTGGGGCAGGCCTGTGCGGCCTGCGAGAGGGGAATGGTGTTGGTCACCACCACCTCGTCCAGCGCATTGCCCTTGGCGATGCGCTCGATGGCGGGACCCGAAAAAATGGGGTGCGTGCAGTAGGCGTACACATGCTTGGCGCCGCGCTCTTTCAGCACCTCGGCGGCTTTGACCAGCGTGCCGGCGGTGTCGATCATGTCGTCCATGATCACGCAATTGCGGCCTTCGATGTCGCCGATGACGTGCATCACTTCCGACACATTGGCCTTGGGACGGCGTTTGTCGATGATGGCCATGTCGCAGCCCAGCTGCTTGGCCAGCGCACGCGCGCGCACCACGCCACCGACGTCTGGCGAAACCACCAGCAGGTCTTCGTAATTCTTTTGGCGCAGATCGCCCAGCAGCACCGGCGAGGCGTAGATGTTGTCCACCGGAATGTCGAAGAAACCCTGGATCTGGTCGGCATGCAGGTCCATGGTCAGCACGCGGGCCACGCCCACGGTCTGCAGCATGTCGGCCACCACCTTGGCCGTGATCGGCACGCGACTCGAACGCGGGCGGCGGTCCTGGCGGGCATAACCGTAATACGGAATGACGGCGGAGATGCGTTCGGCCGACGCGCGCTTGAGCGCGTCGACCATGATCAGCAACTCCATGAGGTTGTCGTTGGTCGGCACGCAGGTCGACTGGATCACGAACACGTGGCGTGCGCGCACATTCTGGGTGATCTCGACCGTGACTTCCCCGTCCGAGAAACGGCCGACGTTGGCCGAACCCAGCTGGGTGTTCAGGTGTTGAGCGATCTCGGCCGCCAGCACCGGGTTGGCATTGCCGGTGAAGATCATGAAATCCGGCGACTGGATATTGGACATGTTCACGGCTGGCATGGACGCCCGGTCAGGCGTGTATGGCGAAAAAGAGGCCGCTCAACGAAGTGTCTCGCGGCCTGTCTCTGTGGCGTTGCTTAAAAAATCTGGCAGGGGAGGAAGGACTCGAACCCTCGCATGCTGGAATCAAAATCCAGTGCCTTTACCAACTTGGCGACTCCCCTACGCAGGTTGCCTGTTCGACCGAACAGACAACCCAAACTTGTCGCAGGTTGCGCATCAACTGCCTGGGCTGACGCTCCGTGGATTCTACCCGGTGCACCAGTCAAGCAATGGATGAACATCCATGTTGCTGCATTCGCGAACGGTCCAGTTGCCTGGAGCGGTGGACCATTCAGGCGCTTGCCGCAAGTGAGCAAACACCGCGGTCCCCGAACCTGTCATGCGCCCTTGCAATCCTTGGCTTTTCAGCCACTGAATACAAGCCCCGACTTCGGGACAAAGCGCCTGCGCCACGGGCTGAAGGTCGTTTTGTCCAGACTCCAGAAGCTTCTGGAGATCCAAACACACGCTGTCGGTTGCGACGTTTGCAGCAAAGCCTTGGATTGTAGCAGTTTTCGTGTCACGTTTCAGATCGGGCGAGCCGAAAATGCGTTGTGTGGACGCGCCGCCCGGTGGTTTGATCACCACGAAGCGGGCCGCAGGCAGGTCGATCGGGGTGATCCGTTCGCCCACGCCTTCCACCCAGGCATTGCGCCCGCCGATGAAGAACGGCACGTCGGCACCCAGTTTCAGTCCGATCGCCGCGAGTTCGGTGCGCGTCAGGCGCAGACCCCAGAGGCGGTTGAGCGCCAACAGGCAGGTGGCGGCATCCGAAGAGCCCCCGCCCATGCCCGCTTCGGCCGGGATGGATTTGTCCAGCGTGATCTGTGCCCCCAGCGTGCAGCCGGTGGCTTGCTGCAGCGCGCGTGCGGCCCGCACCGTCAGGTCCACTTCGGGCAACTGACCGGGTTGCAGGTCCACGCGGTGGATCACGCCATCTGTCCGGAGGTCGAAGTGCAGCGTGTCGCACCAGTCGATCAGCATGAAGACCGACTGCAGCAGGTGGTAGCCGTCGGCTCGCCGCCCGGTGATGTGCAGAAACAGATTGAGCTTGGCGGGCGCGGGTACGTCATGCAGGCGCTGCAGGGCCTGCACCGGATCGGGATTGTTCATGGCTGCTGGAAAAC